>BNJU01004948.1_pt1 | contig 92943 bp, 138 predicted proteins | sample 8539281 | NCBI WGS metagenome assembly BNJU01 (sample SAMD00202456, study PRJDB9452) | human saliva metagenome | isolation source: human saliva | place: Japan
AGGGGAAGACCCGCGGGTGCTTCACGCACGTCGGTAGCCGCGCTCACGCGCGCGCCGCGTCGGCAGACCAGCTCGGACGCCTCGGTCGTCGTCTCGGGGCCGTCTACCAGCAGGCAGGGTGCCCTCGACGGTCGGCGGTGCAGCGAGCCTGTCCTGCATGCTGCGCGACGCCGCCGGGACTTCCCGGACCGGGTGGCCCTGGACTTCCTGGGCGCGACACCACCTACTCCCAGCTGGAGACCCAGGTGGCGCGGGCCCGCGGAGGGCTGCCTGCGAGACGCCTGGGGGTCGAGCGCAGGGGACGTCGTCGAGGCTCATTCTTCCCAACTGCCCTCAGCACGTGGTCGTGGCCTACGCGGCCTGGCGCATCAGGGCGATCGTGGCCGAGCACAGCCCGCTGGCGCCCGCCGCCCAGCTGCGCAGACAGTTCCACATCCACCGCGGGCGCGTCATCATCGCCTGGGAAGACCCTCAGAGCGCCTCGTGGCGGCGGTGGGCTCCCTGGAGGCGGCGGGCCTGGGGGCCTGAGCGTGTACTCAGTGGACCTGTCCCGTCACCTTCCTCTGCGCAGCCGCCTGGCCCTGAGGGCTGCCGGTGGCGGCCGCCCACCAGCGCCGCGAGGCTGCGCGGGAGGATCCGCCAGGGGTGCGCTCCTGGGACGACCTGGCCTCCGCCATCCCCCTTGGCCACGAGGCTTCCCGCTGCCAGCGAGCGTCTCGGAGGCGGCAGCTCTGCTGTCACACCGGCGGGACGACGGGCACGCTAAGGCCGTATGCCTCACCACGAGCCTGCGCTCCAACGCCGAGATGTCCTTGGCCTGGGCGTCGGGCACCCGAGCGCGGGCAGGGGACCTTCTACGCGGTCCTGCCCTTCTTCCACGCCTTCGGCGTGTCCCTGTCGCTGCTGTGCGCGGTGGGGCTGGCCGCCACCAGGTGGTGCTGCCCAAGTTCAGGGGCGGACCTGGTGCTGGCCGCCTGGAAGCGGCGCCCGGCCACGCTTCTTCCAGGGGTGCCGGTCATGTTCGACCGTCTGGTGACCCGGGCGCGGGCCACCGGGCGAACCTGTCCTCCTGCAAGATCGCCGTGTGCGGGGCGGCTAACCCGCTGGCGGTGGCGCGAGCCTGGGAGAAGGCCACCGGGGGCACCATCATCGAGGGCTGCAGGATGACGGGTCCTCCCCATCATTCTGGGCAGCCCGATCTCACCGGCGCGTCGGCCCGGCACCCTGGGGTGCCCTAGCCCCTCCACGCAGGTGCGCCTGGTGGACCCTGGGGACGTCGAGCGTGAGGTGGCTCCAGGGAAATCCGGCGAGCTGCTGGCCCGCGGCCCTCAGGTGTTCTCCGGCTACTGGGACAGCCCCGGAGGCGCCGAGGTGCTGCTGGACAGGGGCTGGCTGCACACGGGCGACCTGGTGCGCCAGGAGGCGGACAGCCTACGTCATCGCCGACCGCCGCAAAGGACTCATCATCTCCGGGGGCTTCAACATCTACCCACGGAGGTGGAGGCCGCGGTCCGCTCGATGCCGCAGGTGGAGGAGGTCGCCGTCGTCGGGCTGCCGGCCGAGGACCCTGGCTAACGAGTCCCGTGGTCGCCGCGATCCTGCCCAGGAGGGCAGACGGTCAGCCCTGGAGCAGGTGCGCGAGTGGGCGGCCAGAACCTGTCCAACTATGCCCTGCCACGCCAGATCGCGATCCTGACCGAGATGCCCGCTCCCCAGATCGGCAGGTGCTGCGGCGCGTGGTGCCGCGACGAGCTCCTGGCGGCCCGGGAGGCGGCCTCCGGGGCGGCGACGGCGGCGGCCGTGTCCATCGTCAGCACTTCCCCGGCAGGGGTGAGCGCGGGACGGCGGTCAGCAGGAGGGCAGCCAGGACGGCAAGGCCGGGCCGCATGACAGCACGCGACCTCCCGCTGAGGCCGCCCAGCCCATCAGCAGCCGCCCCAGATCGCCGACTGCTCCTGAGCCCGGTCGGCTCGCGGACGCGACGACAGCCCGATCCGCCCCGCCACAGCAGGCACGGGACACTCGCCACTGCACGCCCGGCCTCCGGCGGCGATCGAGGTTCCGACGCCGTGAGCGACGAGCGGCTGGGCGCCTACGCCCGACCGGGTCGCCATCGACTTCCTGGGCGGGCATGACCACTGCGGCTGCGGAGCCTCGCGGAGCAGCTTTGGTAGTGCTGACGCGAGGGTGCTCATCATGTCGAACTGCCCGCAGCGCGCCGTGGCCCTCTACGGGGCGCTGCGCATCGGTGCGATCGTCGAGCACACCGCTGGCGCCCGCCGAGAGATCCGCTCCCAGCTGGATGCTCACGGGCCCGCGTCGTCATCGTGTGGGAGAAGGGCGTCGATCTCGTCACGGATGCGGCCGCTGGTTCACGCGCGCGGCGATGCGCTCAGGGCGCACGGTCTTCAGCGTGGACCTCTCAGCCGCGATGCCGGTGCGTCTGCGCGCCGCGCTGCGTCTTCCGGTGGAGCGGGCCCGCCGGCAGCGGGCCGCCTTCCGAGGCCCAGCGGCTGCCGGCGGGGTGCGCTCCTGGGACAGGAGGTGGCGGCGCTCACCGGATCCCTCACGTCCCCTACCCGGCGGCTCCGACGTCGCGGTCCTGCTGCACACCGGTGGGACGACCGGCACCCCAAGGCGGCGATGCTCACGCACACCAATCTGCGGGCCCAACGCCAGCCAGGCCATCGCCTGGGTGCCGATGCTGCATGAGGGCAGGGGAGAACTTCCTGTGCCTGCTGCCCTTCTTCCACGCCTTCAGGGCTGACCTTCAACCTCTTCTGCGCGGTGCAGAAGGCCGCCACCCAGGTGATGCTGCCGAAGTTCTCGGTGGATCAGGTCCTCGCCGCGCACGAGCGGCGCCCCTTCACCTTCTTCGTCGGCGTGCCAGTCATGTTCGAGCGGATCCTCGACGGCGCCCAGAAGCGGGGCACGAACCTGGGCACCCTGCGCTACGGGGTGTGCGGGGCGGCCCCGATGCCGCCGGAGGTCGGGGCCCGCTGGGAGAAGGCGACCGGCGGCTTCTTCGTCGAGGGCTACGGCATGACTGAGACGAGTCCGATCGTCGCGGGCACGCCCATGGGGCCCTCGCGCCGACTGGGCGCTCTGGGGCTGCCCTTCCCGTCCACGGACGTGCGCGTCGTGGACCCCGAGGACCCGGATCCCGACCGGGAGGTGCCCGACGGCGAGCCAGGCGAGCTGCTGGTGCGCGGCCCCCAGGTCTTCGCCGGCTACTGGGAGGACGAGGCGGCCACGCAGGCCGCGATCCTGCCGGGTGGCTGGCTGCGCACGGGCGACATCGTGCGCCGGGAGGACTCCTTCCTGTGGATGGCCGACCGCAAGCGCGAGCTGATCCTCACCGGCGGCTTCAACGTCTACCCCAGTCGGGTGGAGGCGGCGATCCGCTCCATGAAGGGCGTGGCCGACGTCGCCGTGGTGGGGCTTCCCGACGGCGCCATGGGCGAGCTCGTGTGCGCCGCCGTGGTCCTGGCCGAGGGACCGCGCCGGGGTCGGTGACCCTGGAGGCGGTGCGGGAGCACGCCGAGCGGACGGTCCGCGCACGCGCTGCCGCACCGCCTGGAGGTCATCTGAGGAGATGCCGCGCTCCCAGATCGGCAAGATCCTGCGCCGCGTCGTGCGCGAGCAGGTGCTCGCCAGAGCCGCGGAAGAGGGCTGAGCGGCCGCGGTACCGGTCGCCCTCGAGCCCGCCCCGGGGCTTACGGGGTCAGTGCCCGCTCCCAGGGCTCGGCGTCGCCGGGGACGACCCGGAAGATCGGGTGCGCCTCAAGCCGCTCCGGGCAGGGCAGGAGCTCGAGGGGCGCGCCGGCCAGCCTGGCCTCAAAGGTGCCTGCGCTCCAGGTCCATCTGCCCCTCGGTGACCGTCAGGCTGACGCCGGTGCACTCCGGCTCGGGCAGGTCGATGCGGGTGGCGTCGAAGCGGTAGCCGCGCCGGACGGCCTCCTCGCGCAGCCCCCACAGGTAGGCGCCCACCGCCACCGCCGGAGTGACCGGATCAGGAACGGCGCGGAAGCGTTCGAGCTGGGGGTGGTTGCGGTAGCCGCGGGTGCGCCCGGCCAGGACCGCCTGGGCCAGGAGCGACTCGCGCCAGCAGGGCCACCAGGCCCGCACGGTCCAGGTGGCTCGGGTGCAGCGACCACATGCGCATGGCAGGAGTGCCCTACCGGTTCTCAGAGCAGCCCGGAGGCGGCCAGGACCTCGCGCAGGGCAGCGACCTCATCCTCCTCGGCGCGCACCAGGGGCAGGCGCAGGGCAGGGCTGGGCAGGCGTCCCTGGAGGTGGAGGGCCTCCTTGGCCATGACGGCCCCCTGCCCGCCGCCCATGATGGCGTGAACGAGGGGACGCAGGCTCCGGGCGAGGGTGCGGGCGCTGGCCAGGTCTCCGGCGTCGACGGCGCCGATCATCTGGCGCCAGGAGTGGGCGTCGGCGTGGGCGGCCACGGAGATGACGCCGGAGGCGCCGTGGGTGAGCCAGGCGAAGTTGAGTCCGTCGTCGCCGGAGTAGTACTCCAGGCCGGTGGACTCCATGCGGCGGAAGCCCTGCTCGACGTCGCCGGTGGCGTCCTTGACGGCCTTGACGCGGGGGTTCTCGGCCAGGCGGGCCAGGGTGTCCTCGGTGATCTTCACGCCGGTGCGCCCGGGGATGTCGTAGACCATGACGGGCAGGTCGGTGGCCTCCACGACGGCGTTGATGTGCTGGTAGACGCCCTCCTGGCTGGGGCGGTTGTAGTAGGGGCGTTGATGAGCAGTCCCTCGGCACCGGCCTCCTGGGAGGCGACGCCGATGCGCACCGCGTGGGCGGTGTCGTTGGAGCCGGCGCCGGCCATGACCATGGCGCGTCCGGCCAGGGCGTCCTTGACCTGGCGGATCAGCTCCTGCTTCTCGGGGAGTGTGGGTGGTCGGGGACTCACCGGTGGTGCCCGACAGGAGGATCAGGTCGGCGCCGTCGTCGACCAGGCTGACCGCCAGGGGCTCGGGCGGCGTCGTAGTCGACCTCCCCACTGGGCGTGAAGGGGGTGACCATGGCGACGCCGACGGAACCGAAGCTGCGGGGAGGGGCTGCGCTCGCGCCACCTAACGTGCACCCAGCCCGCAGAGGCCCTTCTCATGATCTGTCTCATAGGCACCTCGCATTCCCGGCTGCGCTCGTCGGGACCCGGCAGGACCGTCACTGAGGCTCGGTCCATGACCTCCTCGACCCGCCCTCACCTGCATCGCCATCATCGCCCTCCGGGGAGCCAGGGACGGCTCCGTCCTGGGCGCCGATCCCGCTGGCCGGGCTGACCCCGGACCTGGATACGCGCGCACCCACCACCACTCCCCGGCGCTCACGACTGTGCGGGCATGACCATGAGCGGCCCCCAGGCACTCAGGGGGCTTCGTGCGCCCGGCTCGAGGCGGAGGACCTGACGGCGATCGGGCGGGTCCAGGCCGCCACCATGCTCGCCTCCCTGGAGGCCGGCCACCGCCGAGCACAGTGCCCGCTGCCCCGAGGGCGTGCGGGCGATGATCGCCGCCCCGTCATCGCGGCGGGCTGGGAGGCAGCGGTGACGAGCCGCCCTCGCCCGAGCACCACGTCCTGGTGGCCCACCACCGCCCAGGCGGACGCTGCGAGCCGGACGGTGGTGGGCCTGCTGGGTCTGGCCCCCACCCAGTCCATGGACGCCGAGGGCCACGTCGACGAGGCCGGGGTGCAGGCCGTGGAGGTCACGGCCCTGGGCGTGGAGCCGGCCAGTCAGCGCCGCGGGCACGGCTCCCCGGCTCCTGGCGGCGGCCGTGGACCTGGCCCGTCAGGACGGGGCCAGGGCGCTCGTGGCCTGGGCGGTGCGCGGGGACGAGTCGGTCAGCCGGCTCCTGTCCTCGGTGGGCATGGCGCCCACCGGGGCCCACCGGGTGCTCGGCGTCGGCGAGGGCATCACTGAGGACTGCTGGGCGGCCTCGCTGTAGCGCCTCACCGCACCTGCCCGGCCCCTGCTGGCTTCCGTCTCAGAGGTCGAGCAGGGCGTCCAGGGCCGATGGTCAGGCCAGGGGCGGCTGGAGACCTGCCGCACGGCGAGGACCACGCCGGGCATGAAGGAGGCCCGGTCGAAGGAGTCGGTGCGAATGGTCAGCTGCTCGCCGGGGTTGCCGAGCACGACCTCCTCGTGGGCGGTCAGCCCCCGCAGACGCACGGCGTGGACGTGGACGCCGTCGACCACCGCCCGCGAGCGCCGTCGGGTCGGTCTGGGTGGCGTCCGGCATGCGCCCAGGCCCGCCTCGGCACGGGCGGCGGCGATGCCCCTGGGCGGTGGCGACCGCGGTGCCCGAGGCGCGTCGACCTTGTTCGGGTGGTGGAGCTCGATGACCTCGGCGGACTCGAAAGTAGGGGCGGCCTTCGCGGCGAAGCTCATGGCCAGCACGGCGGACAGGGCGAAGTTCGGTGCGATGAGAACGCTGCGGCCGACGGCCTCGGGCCGGGACAGGTGCTCACGGATGCGCCCGTAGGACTCCTCGGTCCAGCCGGTGGTGCCCACGACGACATCCACTCCGGCGTCGAGCAGGGCGTGGACATTGGCCTCGGTGACGCTGGGGACGGTGAAGTCGACGGCGACGTCGGCGCCCGCCAGGTGCTCGGCGTCGAGGGTGTCCCCCACGTCCAGGCGGGCACTGAGCTCGAGCCCCTCGGCGTCCTGCACCGCCCTGGCAGACGGTCGATCCCATGCTGCCCGGCGCCCACAGCAACTGCGATCGTCATGGCCCCACCTGGCGCTCTCGCACGCGGGGTCACGTCGCCTTCCCGACACGACTCCCGGTTGTCCAGCGCCTGGACGTTCGGGATCCGCCTCAGGTGGGAGACTGAATGCGTCCCCCACGGGAAGCAGCCCGGAGTCGATCGAGACAGAGTCACGCAATGCATGGATGCTGAGGCACTCCCACGTCATCAGAAGGGAACCGCTCAGTGACTACAACCGCGGAGCAAGCACCGGCCGCCGCGCCCAGGCATTCTCCAGGCGCGACCGAGGTCGCCCTCGTCGACCGGCGCCTCCTCCGGCATCGGCGAGGACACCGCCCGCAAGCTCCAGGCGCTGGGCTACATCGTCTACGGAGCGGCCCGCCGCACCGACCGCCTCAGGCCCTGGCCACCGACGGCATCCGCCCGCTGGCCATGGACGTCACCGACGACGCCTCCATGACCGCCGGCGTGAACCGCATCCTGGAGGAGACCGGCCGCATCGACGTGCTGGTCAACAATGCCGGCTACGGCTCCTACGGGGCCATCGAGGACGTCCCGATCGACGAGGCCCGTCGCCAGTTCGAGGTCAATGTCTTCGGTCTGGCCCGCCTGACCCAGCTGGTGACCCCGCACATGCGCGCCCAGGGCTCGGGCACCATCATCAACATCTCCTCCATCGGCGGAGGCTGACCACACCGCTGGGCGGCTGGTACCACGCCACCAAGTACGCCGTCGAGGGCCCTGAGCGACGCCCTGCGCATGGAACTGCGCCCTTCGGCATCGACGTCGTCGTGGTCGAGCCCGGCGCGATCCGCACCGCCTGGTGGTCGATCGCCGCCGACCACCTGGAGGCGACGCCGAGGGCAGCGCCTACGCCGATCAGATCCGGGCTGTGGCCGGAGCCATGCGCAGCGAAAGTCGAACCAGCGGCGCTTCTCCCCGCCGGTGGTCATCGCCCGCACCATCGGCAGATCGTCACCGCCCGTCACCCTCGGACCCGCTACGCCGTGGGTTTCATGGCGAGGCCCTCATCGCCGCGCGCCGGGATCCTGCCCGACCGCGCCTTCGATCAGCTCATCGGTGCCGCCTTCGGCTTCCGCCGCTGACCAACAGCCTGCCCGAGCCCGTCATCACCTGGGGACGCGACTGGAATCAGCCTGTTGGTGCCCTCTTCTAGCTCGGCAGTGCTCCATGAACGGGTCCATGGGCCCCGTCGGTTGTCGGCCGTCAGTCGACCGGGCCCCACGAGGATGCGGGCGCGCTTCTGCTCCACCAGCCAGGCAGCGCATCTCCTGGACCTCCTCGGGGTGACGGCCTCCAGGCGGCGCAGGTTCTCCTCCATGGAGCGCAGGCGCCCGGTGACGACCTCGGCCCGCCCCAGGCGACCCCATGCGCGCCAGAGTCCTCTCCCCAGGCACCATGGCACGCGCAGCTGACCGCGGGCGCGCATCATCTCCCGCTCGGTGACGCCGCGCTCAGCGAGCTTCTCGAACTCGCCGATCATGACGGCGCACACCTCGTCGACGTCGCCGGGGGCTGTGCCCGCGTAGAGCCCGAGGCTCCGGCACCGGCGTAGGAGGTGTCGAAGGCGTAGGTGGTGTAGGCCAGGGCCCCGCTTCTCACGCACCTCCTGGAACAGGCGTGAGGACATCTCGCCCAGGATGGTGGTGAGCACGCTCATGGCCCAGCGCCGCTCGTCGCGCACGGCGATGCCCTGGCAGGTCAGGTACGAGGTGGCTCTGCTCGCTCTCGCGCGGGACGGTGATGTCGTGGACGTCCAGGGGCGCGAAGGGCTCGATCTCGAAGCGGCGCTCGCGCGGGGCGGCGTCGGGCGAGGCGTCCCAGCCGGACGTGGCCAGGTCGGCCAGGGACCCGCTCGCAGACCTCGTCGTGGTCGACAGCGCCCGGCGGCTCACCACGAGGGGTGTCGGAGGCGTAGGTGCGCTTGTGGTGCTCCACACGGCGTCGCGCGGCACCGCAGTGACGGTCTCGTTGGTGCCGCCGATGGGTCGGCCCAGTGGTGTCCTCACCGAAGGCGGCGCGGGCGAAGGCCTCCTGGGCGACGTCGGCGGGGTCGTCGGCGGCGTCGGCGAGCTCGGGAGACGATGACGCCGCGCTCGGTCTCGACGTCGGTGGGCTCCAGGAGGAGGAGGTCACCATGTCGGCGAGCACGTCGAGGGCCGACATGCGGGTCCGGGGCGAGCACGCGGGCGTAGTAGGAGGTGTGCTCGCTGGAGGTGGCGGCGTTGGACTCCCCGCCGATCATGTCGAAGGCCTCGGCGATGTCGTGGGCGTCGCGCGTGGCGGTGCCCTTGAACAGCAGGTGCTCAGGAAGTGGGTGGACCCTCCTGACCGGGTACCTCGTCACGGCTGCCGACACCGAACCACTTACCGATCGAGGCCGAGCGCGGCCCGGCACGGACTCGGTGATGACGCGCACCCCACCGGGCAGGACGGAGCGGCGAGTGAGCGCACCGTCATCGTGCAGGGTCAGCTCGGTGCCGTCGCGGCCGGGCCGCCCGCGCCCGAGATCCACCTCGGCGTAGTCGGTCGGGCTCGAGGACTGCCCGGTCGCGGGGGTCGAGGAGGGCTGAGAGGCCGCCGGCCGGGCTGAGCCGGCGCGCATGTCTGGGTTGGTCACCCGCGAAGACTAGCGGGCTGGCGGGCCCAGTGTCGTTCCCGCACCCGGCCGCGTGCTGCCGCGGGCAGCGAACACCCTGCCCGATGACGGCGGTGTCCCCGCCCGGCCCAGAGGACCGAACGGGGACACCGGAGAGATGCGTCAGTGGGCTGGGGCCGCTGAACAGGGCTCCTCCTCCTCGGAGGACTCGGCGCTGCGCATGCGGCGACGGCGCGGACGACGCTCACGGCGCGGCTGCTCGCCGTCCTCGTTCTTGGCCTCGCGGCGCAGCCGCCCTCACGAGAGCCTGCCTCGGCCCTCGGCGGCGAGCTGCTCGTCGGTGAGGACCGCGTGCAGGCTCAGCTTGCCGCGCTGGTCGATCTCAGCCAGCTCGACCTGGACCTTGTCCCCCACGTTGAGGACATCCTCGACGTTCTCCACGCGCTTGCCGCCGACGAGCCGGCGGATCTGGGAGATGTGGAGCAGGCCGTCCTTGCCGGGGTCAGCGAGACGAGGCGCCGAAGGTCGTGGTCTTGACCACGGTGCCCAAGCGCTCGCCGATCTCAGGCATCTGCGGGTTGGCGATGGCGTTGACGGCGTCGCCAGGCGGCCTCAGCCGAGGGGCCGTCGGAGGCGCCGATATAGACGGTGCCGTCGTCCTCGACCGTCAGGTCCGCGCCGGTGTCCTCCTGGATCTGGTTGATCATCTTGCCCTGGGACCGATGACCTCACCGATCTTGTCCACCGGGATGCGCACGGCCAGGACGCGCGGGGCCGTGGGGGCCATCTCGTCAGGGGCGTCGATGGCCTGGGCCAGGACGTCCAGGATGAACAGGCGAGGCGTCACGGGCCTGGCCGAGCGCGCCGGCCAGCACCTCGGAGGGCAGGCCGTCGAGCTGCGGTGTCCAACTGGAGGCGGTGATGAAGTCACGGGTTCCGGCGACCTGAGTCCATGTCCCCGAAGGCGTCCTCGGAGCCGAGGATGTCGGTGAGGGTGGCCCACTTGGTCTCGCCGTCGATGACCTCGTGCATGAGGGCCCATGGCGATACCGGCCACGAGCGCGCGCAACGCACACCGGCGTTGAGCAGGGACAGGGTGGAGGCGACACCGAACCCATGGAGGTCCGAGCCGTTGGAGCCCAGGGCCTCCGGAGACCTGGCGGATCGCGTGGGGAAGTCCTCGCGGGTGGGCGGGACCGGCACGAGGGCCCGCTCGGCCCGGATTGCCGTGGCCGATCTCGCGGCGCAGGGGGCGCCCGCGGCCGGTCTCGCCGGTGGAGAAGGGCGGGAAGTTGTGGTTGTGCATGTAGCGCTTGTGGGTGACCGGGAGGTCGTCCACCTGCTGCTCCATGCGCAGCATGTTGAGAGTGGTCACGCCCAGGATCTGGGGTCTCGCCGCGCTCGAAGATGGCCGAGCCGTGCACGCGGGGCAGGACCTCGACCTCGGCGGCCAGGGTGCGGATGTCCTTCAGGCCGCGACCGTCCATGCGCACGCCCTCGGTGAGGGTGCGGTGGCGCACGATCTTCTTGGTCACGGAGCGGAAGGCGGCCTTGAGGCCTTGGTGTCCTCCTCGGTGGGGAAGGACTCGGCGAGCTCGGCCCAGGACCTCGTCGCGCACGGCGTCGGTGGCCAGATCGCGGGCCTGCTTACCTCGGTGGCGATGGCGGCAGCCAGGCCGTGAGGCCTCGGCGGCCTTCTCGACGGCGTCGTACTGCTCGTCGGTGAGTCCAGGTAGAGGGGAACTCGGCGGTGGGCTTCGAGGCGTGCTGGGCGACCTCGAGCTGGGCCTCGCACAGGGGCCTTGATGTGGGGCTTGGCGGCCTCCAGGCCCTCGGCGACGACAGCCTCGGTGGAGGCCACGGCCCCGCGTTGATGAGCTCCCAGGCGTGTCTCGGTGGCGCCGGCCTCGACCATCATGATGGCGACGTCGCCGGACTCAGGACGCGCCGGCCACCACCATCTGGAAGGTGGCGCGCTGCTGCTCCGGAATAGCGGAAGGCCACCCGGTGCCCGTCGATGAGGGCCAGGCGGGTACCGGCCACGGGCCCGGAGAAGGCGAGCCCGGCGATCTGGGTGGACATGGAGGCGGCGTTGATGGCCAGGACGTCGTAGTCGTCGTCGGGGTGGATGGCCAGCACGGTCTCAACGACCTGGACCTCGTTGCCAGGCCCTTGACGAAGGAGGGGCGCAGCGGACGGTCGATGAGACGGCAGGCCAGGATGGCGGCGGTGCCCGGCGCGGCCCTCACGGCGGAAGAAGGAGCCGGGGATACGGCCGGCGGCGTACTGACGCTCCTCGACATCCACAGTCGGGAAGAAGTCGAACTGGTCCTTGGGTGCTTGCCCACGGTGGTGGCGGACAGGACGACAGTCTCACCGTCGAGGTGAGGCCATGGCGCTTCCAGCGGCCTGCTTGGCCAGGCGGCCCGTCTCGAAGCGCACCACTCGCTGCCGAAGGGAGCCGTTGTCGATCACTGCCTCGGCGGCGGTGACCTCGGGGTCGTCAATGAACATGATAGTCTCTTCTCGCGATCGTCGTGCCGGGTCCGTGGCCTTCGATCGAGGCCCACGAGCCGGTCCAGCCACGCGGATCTCCATGATCCAACGGCGCGAGCGCGGTTCCGGAAACCACCGAAGAAACCGACGGGGCCGGCCGCTCCCCGGGTCTCTTCGAGGGCGGACTGCGCCTGCCTGCGTACTCCTGGCCGGCTCGCACGCTGGGAGCATCAATGAGCCGGCGAGTACACGAGGGCACAGCCGCGCAGATTCTATCGTGCGCGGCCTCATGATGCCGATCAGCGCCGCCGGGTGCCGCGTGAGATGGGACGCGCGCAACCGATGACTTCCCGAATCGGCCTCGCCTGATCGTGACAAAAGCGGTGGCCAACGGCAGGACGAAGCGCACGCGCGCCCCGCGCAGCGACATCAGGCGCTCTACGCCTCACTGCTGAGCGCGGACGAAGCGCCCCCTCTCAAACTCAAACGCCGTGCGCCCGGCTCCCTCAGAGGGGCCGGGCCGCACGGCTCAGCTGTCGCGCGCTCGGCGACGGATGCCGGGCGGGCGATGAGGCGCGGTAGCGCTCGATGTCCTCCTTCAGCGAGGGTAGTCCGAGCAGGCGACGGCGCTTACCGATGAGCAGGTAGAGGCCACGACGCGAGTGGTGGTCGTGGGCGTGGCCCTTGAAGTGCTCCGGTGAGGTTGGAGATGCGCTCGGTGAGGATAGCGACCTGGACCTCCGGGGAGCCCGTGTCACCCTCGTGGGTGGCGTACTCGGCGATGATCTCTTGCTTGCGCTCTGCGGTAACCGACATGCGGACTCCTTCAGGTCTCGTTGCACGGAGCGCCGGGCAGGTTCTCCCAGGCATGAGGGTATCCGTGGCCGATCGACGGCCCACCAACCTTACCAGCGCCGCATCCCTCCGATCGCGCCAGAGGCTGTGTGAACCGGCACAGTGACGGGCCTGAAGCGGGATGCGGCGGTCAGGGCTCCGACGGCAGGCCTCCCCGAAGGCTCGGCGTGCCCACCGGAGCTACTGCGCGGTGACGTCCCTCAGGACGGATCGGCTCGGGGACCGGGACGTCCAGGATCCGGGCGGTATTCTCGATGTCGGCGCGCATCTGGACCAGGAGCGCATCGAGCCCATCAAAGGCGAGCATGGGGCGCAGGCGCTCGACGAGCTCGATCCCCACCTCCTCGCCGTAGAGGTTGAGGTCGGCTCGCCCCAGGACGTGAGCCTCGACGGTGCGCTGAGGGACGTCGTCGAAGGTGGGATTGGTGCCAATCGAGATCGCGGCGGGCAGCCGCTGGACGCCGCCCCGTCTCCACCACCGCGAATCAGCCAGCCGGCGTAGACCCCGTCGGGCGGCACGACGCCGGCGGTGGCGGCCTCCAGGTTGGCGGTGGGGAACCCGAGCTCGCGGCCGCGGCGTAGACCCCGCACGACGACGCCGCGCAGCCGGTGGGGACGGCCCAGGATCCGGCTGACCTGCCCCATGTTCCCGTCCTTGAGACACTGACGGATCCAGGTCGAGGACCAGCGCCTCCCCTCGTCGGAGCGGGATCTTCGAGACGATCTCGACCTCGAAGCCGTCGGCGCGACCGAGCTGCTCCAGGGTGGCAGCGTCCCAGAGTTGTGGCACCGAAGCGCACATCGTCGCCCGACGACGACCGCGCGGGCACCGAGCAGACCCTCCAGCCAGGTGCGCACGAAGCTCTGCGGGCTCTGAGCGGCGAAGTCGAGGTGTGGTGATGACCAGGACCGCGTCGAGGCCGAGGTCCTCCAGGGAGGCCAGGCGGTCGGTCAGGAGGTGATGAGAGGGAGGTCCAGTGCCGGCTGGTGGACGCAACGAGGGTGGGGGTCGAAGGTGACCGCGACGGCCAGGGCCGCCGACCGCCGCGGGCGAGCTCGTGGGCCAGCTCGACGACGCGTCCCAGGACCGCCTGATGCCCGCGGTGGACGCCGTCGAAGATGCCCATGGTGACCACGGAACCCGGTCCTCCCGAGCGCTCAGGTTCGCTGGCACCTGCTCGGCGCCATACCAGACCTCCACCGTTGCTGTCCCTGCCTCGTCGGCCCGCGGGGCTCACCGCGCCCTGTCTGCATCCGCACCCGCATCCCCGCCCCGCCCCGCCGGGTCGGGAGAGCGCTTGTGCGGGACAACCCCTGCCACGGAGGCGGCGCCGGACGCGACCCGGCCGCCCTCGACACGCCTTGACGCGTTTCGACCGCCGGTCTATTCTCGACACCGACTGTCAGTCGAATAACGTCGAGAACCGCTCCCGCATCTGGGAAAAGAGGCCGCGAGGCCGGAGAGAGCCCTCCATGAGGCATGCTGTCGTGCTGATGCGACTTCTCAAGGCGGACCTGGCGCGCGGCGCCGTTGTGGCCGCCACCCTGACCGCCCTCATCGCCCTGGCGGCCACACTGATGTCGGCCGGAACGTCCCTGGTCGTGGACAGCCCTGTCGGCAACGCACCGGCTTTCCCAGCGGGCCAGGCTGCCGGACCTGGTGCAGATGCACACCGGCCGGATCGACGACAGCACCTGCAGGCCATCGACCACTGGGCTGAGGCGCGCAGTGACGTCACCGACCACGAGGTCATCAAGACCCTCGCCGGTGGCGCGCCAGGAGCTGTCCATCAACGGCGTCAACCAGTCTCGAGTCCTACAACAGCCCTGCCTTCGTCACCTCCCCCAAGCGCTTCGACCTCCTGCTCGACGACGACGGCAACCCCGTGGACCCGGGGCCGGGGAGGTGGTCCCTGCCGATCCACTACCGGGTGATCAAGGCCGCCGACGTCGGTGACGCGGTCACCGTCACCGCCGGAGGCAGGACGACGACGCTGACTGTGGTGGGTTTTCGCGCGCGACGCCGAGATGAATGCCGCCATGATCCCTCAAGCGCCTCGTGGTCTCACCCGAGGACTTCTCCGTTCTGGAGCAGCAGCTCACTGAGCCCGAGTACCCTCATCGAGTTCACCCTGACCGACTCCGCCCGTCCCGGCAGAGTCATCGACGCCTACAGGAGGCGGGCCTGCCCAGCACCGGCGTCAGCATCAGCGCCTCGATGATCCAGTTCGCGAACTCACTCAACGTCATGCTCATCGTGGCCGTGGCCCTGGTGGTGGCGATCGTTCTGGCCGTTGTCGCCATTCTCGCCCTGCGCTACGCGGCCCTGGCGGCCATCGAGACGGACCTGGCGCAGATCGCCGTGCTCAAGGCGATCGGGGCGCCGTTGAGCCGGATACGCCGTCTCTACGTGGTCAAGTACCTGGCTCTGTCAGCGCTGGGGGCAGCCCTGGGCTACGCGGCCGGCCAGCCTGGCCGCCGCCCTGGAGACCCCAACAACCCTCTATCTGGGTCGGCCTCCGACAACCCTCTGGAGCGTAGGGGCGCCCATCCTCACAGTTCTGGTCCTGACCCTCGGAGTCATCGGCTTCACCTGGTTGGCTCTGGGACGCATCGGACGCATCTCGGCCATTGAGGCCCTGCGCAGCGGCACCAGCGCCTCCCTGCGCCCGCGCCGGCAACGCTGGAGGCTGTCGGGGCTACGCCGTCTTCCGGTCCAGGTGTGGCTTGGCGCGCGTGAGGCGCTGCGTCCTTCAACGCTCTGCTGCTCGGCGTCCTGGCTCTGTGCACCCTCACCATGGTGCTGCCGGCGAATGTCGCCACCACTCTGAGCAACCCGCAGATCGCCACCTATCTGGGAGCCGGCCAAGCAGATCTGCGCATCGACGTGCGTTCCGGGGTTCAGGACCTGGCCACTGTGGAGAGAGGATCGACTCCGACCCTCGCGTCACCCGGCACGCCACGATACTGCGCCGTAGCTACAAGATGGCCACGACCGCCGGCGGTTGGGAGACGGTGCTCATCGATATCGGGGACCACGAGGCCTTCCCCATGAAGTACCTCTCCGGGCACGGTCCCACCGCCAACGACGAGGTCTCTCTGTCCTACAGCCAGGCCCAGGTCACAGGCGCTAGGAGAGGATCCACCGTCACCGTCCAGACCGCCGACGGCACGAAGGACCTCACGGTCACCGGCGTCTACCAGGACATCACCAACAACGGGAAGACCGCCAAGGCCACCTTCGACGATGGTGCTCCCGCCCTGTGGCAGATCATCTACGCCAACTTCCGCTCCTCCGACCAGGCCAGTGCCGTCGCCCGGGACCTGCGGCAGGAGTATCCGGGAGTTCAGGCGATCGGCATGAACCAGTACGCCTCCCAGTTCTTCGGGGCCACCGGCTCCCAGGTCCGACTCATCACCACGATGGCCTGCGTCATCGCACTGGGGCTGTCCTTCCTCATCACGGTGCTGTTCACCGTGCTCATCGTCTCGAGGGAGCGGCCTCAGATCTGTGTCCTCATGGCACTGGGCTCCACCCGACGAGACATCGCGGGACAGTACCCTCATCTCGTTTCGGCGTCCTGGCCCTGACCGGTGTCGCGCTGGGGCTCCTGGCAGCCTTCACGCTGGGGAGCTCCACGATCGGGGCGCTCATGGCCACGCGCGGGGCCCCCGACCTCGAGCTCCTACCGAACCCGTGGCTGGTGGGGCTGGCTCTTCCCGGGGCGCTGCTGCCACCGTCGCCGGCGCCGTCGCTCTGGCCTCACGCGCCTGCGCGCCATGCCCCTGACCATGCCCCTGACCACCGGCGAGTAACGAGTAAGGAGAGACACAATGCGCGCCTCCACCCCACCGCGCACCGGCTCAGCAGTCCCGCGCAGTCAGCCGTCCCTGCAGGAGACGGCCAAACCCGGCCCTGCGGGCCCGGCACCCTGTCCAAGAGCTATCACTCCCCCGTCCTGCGAGACCTCGACCTGGAGGTAGAGCAGGGCAGTCTCATCGCCATCATGGGGCCCTCCGGGTCCGGGAAGTCCACCCTCCTGCACTGCCTGAGCGGCATGGACCAGCCCGATGCCGGCTCAGTGCTCCTAGACGGCACTGACATCACAAGTCTGAATGAGAAGGAGCTGGCGGCACTGCGACTGACGCGCTTCGGATTCGTCTTCCAGCAGGCGCACCTCACGACCACCCCTGTGCCTGCTGGACAACATCGTCCTGCCCGGGTTCCTGGCGGGTCTGCGTCCACGCCCCGAGGTCACGGCGCGTGGGAAGGAGCTGATGGAGCGCATGGGGATCGCCGACCTGGCCGCCAGCGGCGTCACCGAGGTCTCCGGCGGCCAGCTGCAGCGCGCCGGCATCTGCCGGGCCCTCATCAACGACCCCGGGATCGTCTTCGCCGACGAACCCACCGGTGCGCTCAACTCCGCCACCGCGCTGCAGATCCTCGACCTACTCGGGAGATTCACGCCTCGGGGACGACTCTGGTCATGGTCACCCACGACACCCAGGTGGCGGCGGGCGGACCGGGTCCTGGTGCTCGTGGACGGGCGAATCATGGAGGACCTCTCCTGGGCAGGTACGAGGGCGGCCAAGGGGCCCTCGCCTGGCGACGATCACCGAGGCCCTCCAGCGCCGCAGCGTGCAACGGGGCCGGGTCGGTGGCCTCCGCAGCCGCAGCCGCCGCTCGAGGCGGGCGCGGAGACGTCGCGCAGCCCAGCAGGTTACCGGCCTTGTGCCTGGGGTGACACCTGCGGCGCCCCGCCCCAGCACCGTCGTCACCGCTGAGGCGATGGCGACGGCGTCGATGGCCTCCGAGGAGGTCTGCGCGGGCTCGGGCCGGTAGCCCTCACCCACCGGCTGGGCGACTGCAGGAGCGGCGGCCCGCTCGTCCTGCTCATTGCGCTTGCCGTGCCCGCCGCATCCGCAGCGGCATCCGCCGGTCTGGCTCATCATGTCTCCTCACGAAATGGTGCTCATCGAGTGTGCTCGCGCCGGACGGGCCGGCGGCCCGTGTACGCGTCTCAGGCCGGGTCCAAGACCAGCACCGGACGCGCACGCGGACCCTGGTGCCTCAACAGTGCCACGAGGCGCCCATCGGGGGCGAATCCGGCCACGACACGCTGCTCAGCCGTCCCCGGGGAGGCCTGCGGCCGCCGGGTCTCAGGTGATCGGCCCGCTTCAGGACCGCGGCGTCGAGAGGCCGGCCGTAGCGCAGTGCGCGCGCCTCGTCCTGGCTGAGGGCCAGCCGCTCGAAGCAGCGCCGGGCAACCTCCTCCAGCGCAACCGTGGTGACCCCGTGAGGCTCGGGGGCCGAGGCGTCGGCCTCGACCTGGGCGGACAGGTCCGCCAGGGTGCGGGCCTCGTCGATATCGAAGGGGCCCACTGCGGTGCCGCAGCGCGGTCAGATGAGCCCTGCAGCCCAGTGCCCGCCCCAGGTCGCGGGCCAGGGGCGCGCACGTAGGTGCCGGAGGAGCAGGAGACGAGGATGTCGATGTCGACAGCTTCCACCGTCCCCTGAGCCGTCGCTCCGGGCGCCGTCACGTCGACGATCGCCTGCGGGGCTCTCCGGTCAGGCGCAGCTCGTGGATGGTGACAGGTCTGGCCCGCAGCTCGACATCCTGCCCGTCACGGATGCGTTGGTAGGCTCGCACGCCGTCGACCTTAATGGCGGAGACGGCGCTGGGCACCTGCTGGATCGGCCCAGTCAGGGCGGTGAGCGCCTCCTGGAGGCGGTCCTCGGGCAGGTCCTCGATCCGGCAGCCGCGGGTCGCGGTGATCTCCCCGTCAGCGTCCTCCGTCGTGGTCTCCGCCCCAAGGCGAACGGTGGCCTCGTAGGTCTTGTCGGCCCCCACCAGGTAAGTGAGGAAGCGGGTGGCGCGCCCGATGCCCAGTAGCAGGCCGGTGGCCATGGGGTCGAGGGTGCCGGCGTGCCCCACCTGCGGGTGGCGGCCAGGCGGCGGGTGGCGCGACGACGTCGTGGCTGGTCAGCCCCTGGGGCTTGTCCACCACGAGGACCCCGTCGGCGGCCGTGACCGCGCCGCGGGGAACGTCGGGGCGACGACGTGCGTGTTCGTGGCCGCTATCGGGGCCCATCCTGTGCACCGGTTCTAACCGCTCGGAGGCCGTCACAGGTCCTCGGCGTCCGTTGCGGATTCCTGGTCGGTCTCCTCGGCCTCACGGTCGCCGTCCTCAGCCTCCTCGGCCTCCTCATCGTGGCGGTAGGGGTCGGCATCACCGGCGTAGGTGGCCCCCTCGGCGACCTTGGCGATCTGGGCGTCGCGCACCCGGGCCTGAGCCAGGGCGTCCTCCAGGGTCTTGGCGGTGGTGGGAAGGGCATCGAGCTGGAAGGACAGTGAGGGGGTCAGGCGGATACCCAGCGCCTTGCCGACCTCGGAGCGGATGAGTCCCTTGGCTGAGCGCAGCGCCTTGGCCGTCTCCTCCCGCTCCTCATCGCTGCCGTAGACGGTGTAGAAGACAGTGGCCTGCTGGAGGTCCCCGGTGACGCGGACGTCGGTGATGGTGACGAAGCCCAGGCGCGGATCCTTGATGCGCCCCTGAAGGAGACGGGCCACCGTCTCGTGAATACGGTCGGCGACCTTGCGGGCGCGGGCGGCGTCGGCCATGGCGGAGCTCCTTCATGTGCGGGGTCCGGGCCTGTGAGGCCCGGGGCTGAGCGATCGGGACCGATCGGCGCGCCGTCCTCGCCCGAGAAAGAGCGAACCCTTCCGAGGCGGTCCAGTGCGCCTCACTATGCTACGCGGAGCGGCGACACGGTCACTGCAGCCATCCCCAAGCGCGAACGGATCAGGAACAGATCACAATGAGCTCCTCCCCGGTGCATCCTCCTCGAAAGACGGCCCCACCGCTACGCCACCGGCCCTTCCTGAGGCCGCGGCGACCTCGGCGTCAGGGACGCTCGATAGCACTGGGATGGCTCTGGTCATCGGCTGCTACACCCTGTGGGGCGTCTTCCCCTCTACTTCCACCTCCTCTCGGCCGCCGGCAGCATGGAGATCATCGGTCACGGATCTCTGGACGCTCGTGACCTGCCTGATGCTCATCGCCCTGCGCCGCCGCTGGGCGCAGCTGGTCCACGTGGTGCGCTCACCGCGCCTGCTGGGGATGCTGGCCGTCTGCGGACTGCTGGTCTCGGTCAACTGGCTCGTCTACGTCTACGGCGTCAACAGCGCGCGCACGGCCGACGCCGCCCTGGGCTACTTCATCAACCCGTTGGTGACGGTTGCCCTGGCCTCACTGGTGCTGCATGAGCGGTTGCGCCCCGCGCACCGGGTCTCGATCGCGCTGGCGGGCGCCGGAGTGGCCCCTCTCGTGCTGCTTCAGGGCTCGCTGCCGTGGATCTCCCTGGCGCTGGCCTTCTCCTTCGCCCTGTACGGGCTGGTCAAGAAGCAGCTCGGGCCTGATGTGGACGCTCTGACCGGGCTGACGGTGGAGAGCGCCGTCGTGCTCCAGCCGCGCTCGCCTACCTGGGCCACATGGCTTGGCAGGGCAGTCGGCCTGGCAGGCTCCTGGTCAGGGCTGGCCGATGATGGCGCTGCTCGTGGTGGCCGGCCCGGTCACGGCGGTGCCCCTGCTGCTCTTCGCCGCCGGGACTCGGCGTGTGCCGTTGTCGGTGGTGGGGATGAGTCAGTACATCGCTCCGACCATCCAGTTCCTGCTGGCCTGGGGAGCCTTTCATGAGCGAATCTCTCCGGCCCGCTGGGCGGCCATGGTGCTGGTGTGGGCGGCGGTCGCGGTCTTCATCGGCGACGCGGTGCGCCAGCTCATTCGCCGTCCTCGTCCTCGTTAGCCTCCGGCAGGCCGGCCTGGGGGCCGAAGCGCTCCAGGAGCGGTCCGATGATGTCCATCGGCAGGGGGAAGACGACGGTGGAACTGAGGTCAACGTACGAATCTGACTTCCTCACGGCACTCCATCTCCTCATGAGGCAGCCGACGCGTCTGCTCCGCTGACAACGGTGGCCGGCCACCCCAGTGCGGGGCGGACCGGCCGCCATTGATGAACGCGGACGTTCTCAGTCGCGAGGCTTCTCGCGCATCTCCCAGGTCTCGATGACGTCGCCCTCGGCGAGGTCCTGAAGCCCAGGTTGATACCGCACTCGTAGCCCCTCGCGGACCTCGGTGACGTCGTCCTTCTCACGGCGCAGCGTCTCGATGGACAGATCGCCGTTGATGACGACGCCGTCGCGCACCAGGCGGGCCTTGGCGCCCGCTTGATGATGCCCGAGCGGACGATGGAGCCGGCGATGGAGCCGAACTTCGAGGAGCGGAAGATCTGCCGGATCTCGGCGGTGCCGAGCTCGACCTCTTCGTAGACGGGCTTGAGCATGCCCTTCATGGCGGCCTCGACGTCCTCGATCGCGTTGTAGATGACCGAGTAGAACTTCATGTCGACGCCCTCGCGGTCGGCGATCTCCGAGACGCGCTCGGCGGGCCGGACGTTGAAGCCGATGATGACGGCGGAGTCCACCGTGGCCAGGTTGACGTCGTTCTGCGTGATGGCACCCACGCCGCGGTGGATGACGCGCAGGGCGACCTCCTCGCCGACGTCGATCTTGAGCAGGGAGTCCTCCAGGGCCTCGACCGCACCCGAGCTGTCGCCCTTGAGGATGAGGTTGAGGGTGTCGACCTTACCCTCCTTGAGGACGTCGGTGAGGTTCTCCAGGGAGACCCGCTTGCGGCGCTTTGGCCAGCATGGGCGGCGCGCTCGGCGGCCTCACGCTTGTCGGCGATCTGGCGGGCCGTACGGTCGTCGGGGGCGACGATGAAGGAGTCACCGGCGCTGGGCACGTTGGTCAGCCCCAGGACCAGGGCCGGGCGTGCGGGTCCGGCCTCGGTGAGGTTCTCCCCGTGCTCGTTGAACATGGCGCGCACGCGCCCGTAGGCGCTTCCGGCCACGATCGGGTCCCCGACCCGCAGCGTGCCGCGCTCGACCAGGATGGTGCTCACGGCGCCGCGTCCCTTGTCGAGCTTGGCCTCGATGGTCACGCCGCGGGCCTCGGTGTCCGGGTTGGCCCGCAGGTCCAGGGCGGCGTCCGCGGTCAGCAGGACGGCCTCGAGGAGCTCGTCGATGTGGAGACGCTGCTTGGCGGAGATGTCCACGAACATCGTGTCGCCGCCGTACTCCTCGGGGACCAGACCGTACTCGGTGAGCTGGCCACGGATCTTGTCCGGGTTGGCGCCCTCCTTGTCGATCTTGTTGACCGCCACGACGATCGGCACGTTGGCCGCCTGGGCGTGGTTGAGGGCCTCGACGGTCTGGGGCATGACGCCGTCGTCGGCGGCCACGACGAGGATGGCGATGTCGGTCACCTCGGCACCGCGGGCACGCATGGCCGTGAAGGCCTCGTGACCGGGGGTGTCGATGAAGGTGATCGGGCGCTCCTCGTCGTTCAGGTTGACGCGCACCTGGTAGGCGCCGATGGACGGGTGATGCCCCCGGCCTCACCGGCGACGACGTCGGTGGAGCGGATGGCGTCCAGCAGCTTGGTCTTACCGTGGTCGACGTGACCCATGACCGTGACCACCGGGGGCCGGGGCACGAGGTTGGCGTCGTCCTCGTCGGGCTCGAGGTCGATGTCGAAGGACTCCAGGAGCTCGCGGTCCTCGTCCTCGGGCGAGACGATCTGGACGTTGTAGCCCAGCTCGGCGCCCAGGAGGGCGAAGGTGTCCTCGTCGAGGGACTGGGTGGCCGTGGCCATCTCACCGAGGTGGAACAGGACGGTCACCAGGGCCGCGGGGTTGGCGTTGATCTTCTCGGCCAGGTCCGTGAGCGTGGCCCCTGGCGCACGCGCACCGGGGTGGAGCCGTCACCGCGCGGGACGATGACACCGCCGATCGACGGCGCGCTCTGCTGCTCGAACTCCTGGCGCTTGGCCCGCTTTGGACTTGCGTCCCGCGGGCGCCGCCACCGCGCCCGAAGGCGCCCTGGGTGGAACCGCGACCACCGCGGCCACCGCGGGGCCGCCAAAGCCGCCGCCGGGACGGCCACCGCCACCGGGACGGCCACCGCCGCCGGGGCGCGAGCCGCGACCGCCGCCCGCTCCCCTCGTGCGGGAGCACCGGGGCGCCCTGATGGAGGACTGGCCAGGGCATCATGCCCGGGTTGGGACGCGGACCGCCCGGACGCGGAGCACCGGAGCGACCGGCTCCCTGAGGCCGTGCGCCGCCCCTGAGGACAGGGGGCCGCTGGGGCGCGGACCGCCCTGAGGACGGGGCCACCGGAACCACCCTGGGCGGGGGCATGCCCTGGGAGGTGGCGAAGGGGTTGTTGCCGGGGCGCGGCGCACCCGAGCGGGACTGGCCTGAGCGCTGGCCTCCTCGGCCTGCCTGACCGCCCCTGGCGAGGGCATGCCCTGGGAGGTGGCGAAGGGGTTGTTGCCGGGGCGCGGCGCACTGGGGCGAGGCCCCTGGGGTCGAGGGCGCTGCGGCGCAGCCGGGCGTCGGGGCGCCAGAGGCGGACGCAGGCTTGGGCAGCTCTGGCTCCGGGCTTGGGGGCCTTGGGCGTCGCGCCTGCGGTTCTCGGCTGGGGCGCCGGCTTTGGCGGCGGCCGGGGCCTGGGCGCCCTCACTCGGCTTGGCGCCCTGAGCACCTGGTTTGGGGTGCCGGCACCCGGCTTGGGGGCGGCCGGCTTGACGGCGGGGCTCGGAGCGGGGGCCGCAGCACCGGCAGGTCCAGGCTTGGCGCCTTGGGCTCCTGGCTTGGGGGCGCTCTTGGAAGGCTTGGGGGCCTGAGAGTCGGTGTTGGCCGACTTGGCCGGCTTGTCGGCCTGGGTGTCCGCCGGCGCCTCCTGCACCTGGGCGGCGAAGTGCTCACGAACCCGGCGAGCGACGGGTGGCTCAACGGCGGACGAGGCCGCCTTGACGAACTCTCCCTGGTCCTTGAGCCAGGCCAGGATCACCTTCGAGGTGACCTTCTTGCCAGTGGGGTCGAGCTCTTTCGCGAGCTCATGAACGCGTGGTTTAGCCACTTTTCTCCTGTCCGGTTTCCCACCCCGGACAGGGGTGGAGTGCTCTAGAGGCAGCTCATCGCTGGGTACTCATCGGGTGCCCATCGGCTCCCTACCCGCCTTCGCTATCGATGGTCCGCTCACCCGGTCGGGCAGCGGGGACCTCGCCGTCGCTGACCATCCTCCGTTCCAGGAACCCGCGTACCCGGGCCACATCCAGTGGTCCGCCGGTGCGCAGGGCGCGTGAGCGGCGCGGCGTCGCTCAGCGAGGTCGAGGCACGCCGGATCCGGGTGGATCCAGGCGCCGCGCCCGGTCTGACGGCCTGGGCGTCGACGTCGAGCTCACCGCTCGGCGTCAGGACGAGACGCAGCAGCTGCGTCCGTGGGGCCCTTTGTCGACAGCCGATACAGGTGCGCTCGGGCACGTGGGGGATGGTGACCACCGTCCGTCGGCGTCCTTCCGCTGCTCTGCAACCGCTGACGCGGGTACCGCAACCGGGGAATCCCGGCGCAGGACCCGCAAAAGGTCCGCCGAAAGTCTACATCGCCCCGCAGGGCGGTTCCAGTCGCCCAGCTCTGAGGGACCTGTCACGTCGTCGGACTGGGAGCCCTGGCCGGGCGTGATCTCACCGGACTCGGCATCGGCGTGGATGTCGATCTTCCACCCGGTCAGGCGAGCGGCCAGACGGGCGTTCTGCCCCTCCTTGCCGATGGCCAGGGAGAGCTGGAAGTCGGGGACGATGGCGCGCGCAGTGCGTTCCTCGGCATCGATGACGCCCACGGCAGCCACACGGGCCGGAGACAGGGCGTTAGCGATGAAGCGCGCCGGATCCTCGGAGTAGTCCACGATGTCGATCTTCTCTCCACCGAGCTCGGTCATGACCGCACGCACCCGCTGCCCCATGGGGCCGATGCAGGCGCCCTTGGCGTTGACGCCGCGGACCTTGGAGCGCACGGCCATCTTGGTGCGATGGCCGGCCTCCCGGGCGACGGAGACGATCTCGACGTCGCCCGAGGAGAGCTCGGGAACCTCGCGTTCGAAGAGCTTGCGAACCAGACCGGGGTGGGTGCGCGACAGGATGATCTGAGCTCGCGGGTGCCGCGCGAGACGTCGGTGACGTAGGCGCACGCGGTCGCCGTGGCGGTAGCGCTCACCGGGGACCTGCTCATGGGAGGCATGATGCCCTCGTGCTCCTCATCCAGGCGCACGTAGACGATACGGGGGTCGCGCCCCTGCTCCACAGTGCCGGAGATCAGCTCGCCGGTCTTGTCCTTGAAGGCGCCCAGAACCTCGAAGTCGCGGCGGTCCTGGATGCGCTGGACGATAACGCTGCGGGCCGTGGCCTGGGCGATGCGGCCGAAGTCATCGGGGGTGTCATCGAAGTACTCCCCCGTGGGCTGGTCGTCCTCGTCGACCTCCGGGGCCAGGACGCTCATGTGCCCGGTGCGACGGTCGATCTCGACGTGGGCGCCGCGGATGGCCCCAGGCACCTGGAGTAGGCCCCAGGATGGCGTCCTCGATAGCGGGCAGCAGGTTGTCCAGGTCAATACCGAGCTCATCGGCAGCGCCTCGCAGCTCCGGCATATTGATGTCCATGGGTCCTTGGGTCCTCTCTGGTCCGCTGAGCGGGTGTTCACTGGGTTCCCGTTGACGGTAGCCCGTGAGGGGTCGGATGGTCCATCACGTCTTTCCGGGCAGGTCCGTCAACCTATCAGTTATCAGGACATACATTATTCCCGGTCACTACCCGTGGGGAGTATCCTATGGATCTTCGGCCTGTTGCCCGGCTCTAGAGCCCGGCCACCACCATCCGTGCCTCGGTGATGTCCCCCAGCGCGATGCGGCGCTCGACGCCGTCGACCTCGATCCCGACCATGCCGCCGTTGTGCTCACTGGCGCCGTCGTCCTCATCGGCCGCGGTGACGAGGCCGGTGAGCTCGCCGTCGGCCGTGCGCACCCGGGCACTATGACCAACGGCACGCCGGAAGTGACGCAGGGTGCTCAGCTCCCGCTCGGCGCCGGGGGTGGAGACCTCGAGGGTGTACTGACCCTTGACGGGGTCGGCCTCGTCGAGGGCCTGGGAGACGGCCGCGGTCACGGGCCCCAGGGCGTCGAGATCGAGGTCTCCGGGACCATCGACCAGGTCCACGAAGACGCGCACGACCGAGTACTTTCCCGCCCGGGTGGTCTCCACGCTCTCAAGATGAAGCCCGGCATCGTTGACAACGGGAAGGAGCAGATCGGTGAGACTGCGGGCCAGAGCGTCAGCGCGCTGGCGCGGATCCTTGCGCTGATCAGGGGCTGCCATGGTCGTTCTTCCTCCCGTACTGGCCCGAGGCGCAGGCCCGGGCGGACGTGGTCAACATAGTCAACATGGTCGAGGTGGTCGAGGTCGGGATCATGCTACCCGCCGTCTGTGGGAGGATTCCCCGGTGAACACTCGCCGCCCTCCCTGCCCCGCCCAGTCGAACGGCACTCAGCCGGCCTACAGTGACCGGCTCGGCGCCAGGGCCCCGTACCAGTGGCGACGCCGGCGCGGCGGGCCACGGCTGACGCGTCGCACCGCGGTGCTCGCGGTGGGAGCGGCTCTGACCGCGGCGGTGAGCGGTTGCGGACTGCGTCTGGGGAAGGGCTCCCCGGCGTCCCTGCCATCGGCCTCGGCGGCGGAGACCGCCCGTGACAGCCCTGGCCCGGCAGGCCGCGCTCATCTCCTCCACCGCCGGTGTGGTCGCGCAGGCCGGCGGCGGGGATGCCACGACGGTGGCCCCTGGCCGAGGGGGTCAAGCAGACGGCTGACGCCCAGCTCGAGACCCTGGGCGGGGTATGGCAGCCCTGGCCCACAGGTGCCCTCCACCTACCCCACGGTTGCTCCGGTGCCGTCGGCCTCGGCGGGCGCCTCCGCACAGGATCTGGCCACGGCCCTGGCCGATGGATCGACGCTGGCCCGCCGGGCGGCGATCGCCGCCGCCTCGGAGCAGGATGCCCGGCTCTTCACCTCGCTGACGGTGGCCTGGAGTCTCCAGCATGATCTCTCCAGCCGCCGAGCTCGGCGGATAAGTCACGGGTGGAGGTGGCGCAGGGCTCCAAGATCAGCTCCGGTCTGCTGACCTCCCATGATGAGGCCCGCTACGCCATGGAGGAGCTTGCGGCGCGCAGCGACGACTCCCAGCGCACTCGGGCGGTCGCTGACGCCAAGGCCGCCACCTCCGTCGTCAACGCCGCGGTGGCCGCGGGCTCCGAGGACAAGCGGCTGAGCGCCTACGCTGCCCCTGAGTGAGTCCACCGACCCCAGTGTGAGTACCCAGGTGCTCTGGGCCCGGCAGGTGTGGTCCGCCATCGTGTCCTCAGAGGTGCAGGAGGCCGGTTCCGCCAAGGCCTCCAGCCCGGCCCGGGAAGCGGCCGTCACCGGTGCGGTCGACGCCGCCCGCGCGCCACTGCCTGGGGTGCGGACTTCTCTCCCTGCCCGGCTACGCCGCCTGACATGCGTCTTGTCGTGACGGCCGTCGCCGCCATCGCCGCCCTGGCGGCCGTGGACCAGTTCTTCTTGTGGATGGAGCGCCGCAGCTGGATCTACTGGCGGCGCCGCAAGCGCGACCCCCGTGGTGCCCTTCTGGGTCCCATCGACAACGTCTTCAACCCGGCCCACGAGTACGTGGTTGAGCAGCAGGAGACCGAGGAGCGCCTGGCCGACATCCAGGCAGACACGGCCCCGAGGTGAAAGCCTGCCCCGCCTCCAGCCGGCCCCACTCCACGAGAGTGGGATCTACTGCCCAGGGGTTGTACATGTACTGCACGAGGCCGGGCCTTCGTGCAGTACCCCACCCTCCCCAGTAGCGCCCGACCCCTCGTGCAGTAGGCCGCCCCGAGGAAGAGGACCGGGCCAGAGCCGGCGTTGAGGCGGTGCCTCGGGACCCGGTACAGGAGCCAGGAGGGGCCAGCCGAGTCCGAGGCGTTCGCCCCGCGGCCGGTACCGGCGCCGCCTGTCACAGGCTCTCGGCGGCCTCCAGGGCGGCACGGACGGTGGCGCTGAGCTCGGCCGCTGCGGCGTCGGCGGGCACGGAGCGGCGCTCGCCGGTGCGGCGCTCGCGGATCTCCACGGTCCCCTCCTGGCCAGGTCCCGGCCGACGACGAGCGTAGGGGCAGGCCGAGGAGCTCGGCGTCGGCGAACTTCACACCGGCGGAGACCTTGCGGCGGTCGTCGTAGAGGACCTCGACGCCGTCGGCGTCCAGGGACGAGGCGATCTGCTCGGCGACGTCGAAGACGGCCTGGTCCTTGCCGGTGGCCAGGACCTGCACGTGGAAGGGGGCGATCTGAACGGGCCAGGTCAGCCCCTTGTCGTCGTGGTTGGCCTCGGCCAGAGCAGCCATGACGCGGCTGACGCCGATGCCGTAGGAGCCCATGGTGACCACGCGGGCCTTGCCGTTCTCGTCCAGGACGGTCAGCCCCAGGGCCTGGGAGTACTGCGCCCCAGCTCGAAGATGTGGCCGACCTCGATGCCGCGGGCCAGGTGGAGGGGCCGGAGCCGTCGGGGCGGGTCGCCCTCACGGACCTCGGCGGCCTCGATGGTGCCGTCGGCGGTGAAGTCGCGGCCCATGACCAGGTCCAGGACGTGCTTCTTGTCGGTGTTGGCGCCGGTGACCCAGCTGGTTCCCTCCACGATCCGGGGGTCAACGAGGTAGCGCACGGAGCCGGTGAGGACCTCGGTGCCGTCCTCGAGCTTCTCCACGCGCCGCAGCGGGAGTTGAGGGCCGATGGCGGTGGGGCCGATGTAGCCGCGCACGAGCTCGGGGTGGGTCTCGAAGTCGGTGTCGCCGGCCATCTCGACCTCGGCGGGGGCGACGGCGGCCTCCAGGCGCTTCATGTCGACGTCGCGGTCCCCGGGCACGCCGACGACCAGCAGCTCACGCTCGCCGCCGGGGTGGATGAGGGTGACGACGACGTTCTTGAGGGTGTCGGCGGCCGTCCAGGCCCGCCCGTCGGAGCGCGGGTAGGCCCGGTTGCACAGCTCGACCAGGGAGTCGATGGTCGGGGGTGTCGGGGTGTCCACCACGCGCGCCGGGCCGATCCCGGAGGCGTCCACGGGCTCGGGGGCCACGGTGGTGACGGCCTCGGCGTTGGCCGCGTAGCCGCTTGAGGAACGCACGAAGGTGTCCTCACCGATCTCGCAGGGGTGGAGGAACTCCTCGAGTGGGATCCGCCCATGGCGCCGGCCATGGCGTTGACGATGACGTGGTCCAGGCCCAGGCGGGTGAAGATCCGCTCGTAGGTGTCCCGGTGGGCCTGGTAGGCGGCGGCCAGGCCGGCGTCGTCGATGTCGAAGGAGTAGGAGTCCTTCATGACGAACTCGCGGCCGCGGATGATGCCGGCGCGGGGGCGGGCCTCATCACGGTACTTGGTCTGGATCTGGTAGACGACGGCCGGCAGGGTCCTTGTAGGAGGAGTAGAGGTCCTTGACCGCGAGGGTGAACATCTCCTCGTGGGTGGGGGCCAGCAGATAGTCCCCGTCCTTGCGGTCGCGGAGCTTGAACAGGGTGGGGCCGTAGTCGTCCCAGCGCCCGGTGGCCTGGTAGGGCTCGGCCGGAAGGAGAGCCGGGAAGTGGACCTCCTGGCCGCCCATGGCGTCCATCTCCTGGCGCACGATGTCCTCGATCTTGCGCAGCGTCCGCAGACCCAGCGGCAACCAGGTGTACACCCCGGGGGCGGCCCGGCGGATGTAGCAGGCGCGTACGAGCAGGCGGTGGCTGGCGACCTCGGCGTCGGCCGGGTCCTCGCGCAGGGTTCGGATGAAGGAGGTGGAGAGTCTGTGCAGCACGGGGGTGATCCTACGGGGTATGGTGCCCCTGGCCCTCAACGCAGAGCGCCGGGCGCTCCACCACTGACGCGTGCGACGCCGTCGAGCCCTCACGACCCGGGCGATGAGCGCCGCACGTCAGTGGAACGCTCACAGCAGCACGGTGGCGAACAGGCCCACCTGCTCGAAGCCCAGAGAGTGGTAGAGCGCCATGGCGGGGGTGTTGTAGTCGTTGGCGTAGAGGCTCACGACGCCGTCGGCCCCGACATGGTCCCGGCGCACGGCGTCCACCACACCGGCCAGGGCAGCCGCCCCGACTCCCCGCCCACGCAGGTCGGGGCGGGTCCACACGCCGGTCAGCTGGGCGACGCCGCCTGCCGGGAGTGCCACAGGGCCCCGACGTCGGCCTTGAAGGCCACCGCCCGAGGCGATCCGGGTTGGACCGGCCCACCGGCGCCGTCGTCGAGGACGACGTAGCTGCGCCCTGCTCAACGAGCCAGCCGACGTGGCGCCGGTATCCGGGACCATCGGTCGTGGGGTCGTATCCGAGCTCGCCGATGAACATGTCCACCGAGGCCGGAAGGACCATCTCCGTCTCGTTCGGATGCGCCCGCCGCACCGCCTGCCCCACCCAGGACAGGGACGGGTGACGGGGCCGGTGCGCGCCGCCCAGCCCCGTAGCCGCGCGAGGTGCGGCCAGGACCGGCTGCTTCCAGCGCTCCTGGCGGGCACGCACTCCCCTGCTCGCTGAGCGTGCCCCAGACCGCCGCGACGTCCCGGGCCGGCCCGCAGACCGAACCGTGCCTGGACAGGCGGGGTCGGCAGTGCTCGGCCAGCGCCCGGATCTCGCCGGCGTCCGCCGCTCGCAGACCGTGCTCGGGGCGTCCGGCCAGACCGAAGGGCATGAGGGAGCCGACCGACCAGGCCGCGGCGACGGGCTGTGCCAGTCCGCCCAGGGCGACGACGTCGCCGCGCCCCCAGCGGGTCCAGCGCTGCATCTGCTGGACCAGGCTCACGGCGCAGACCGGCTCCAGGGCGCACAGCGACATGACTCCCGACACCCTGATCGGAGGGACCGGTGTCAGGCGGTCGGCGTGACGCTGAGCGCGCCTCGTGTCGCGGTGCCGCAGGAAGCTCATACCCGTCAGGCCCGGGCCGGCGCGGGAGGCGCCCGGCCCTCACCGGTCCTCAGCCGGCTGCGGAGACCATGGGGCTGGTGCCGGCCAGGGCCTCCTGCCCGAACTCCTCGGTCATCTCGGCGGCCATGGCCTCGGCGTGCTTGAGGAGGGTCTCGACGACCTGGTCCTCCGGGACGGTCTCCACGACCTGTCCGCGCACGAAGATCTGCCCCTTGCCGTTGCCCGAGGCGCAGCCCAGGTCCGCCTCGCGGGCCTCGCCCGGGGCCGTTGACGACGCAGCCCGCGACGGCCACGCGCAACGGAGCGGTGATGTTCTTGAGCCCGGCCTCGACCTCCTCCGCCAGGGGTCCACACGTCCACCTGGGCCCCGGCCGCAGGAGGGCAGGAGACGATCCGAGCTGGCGCTCGCGCAGCCCCATGAACTCCAGCAGCTTGGTGCCCACCTTGACCTCCTCGACCGGGGGCGCGGACAGGGAGACCCGGATGGTGTCACCGATGCCCTCGGCGAGCAGGGTGCCGAAGGCGGCGCAGGACTTGATGGTGCCCCTGGAAGGCGGGACCGGCCTCGGTCACGCCCAGGTGCAGGGCTACTGACCGGCCTCCGACAGGGAGCCGGTAGGCCCTGCACCATGGTGACGACGTCGTGGTGCTTGACGGAGATCTTGAAGTCGTGGAAGTCGTTCTCCTCGAGAGCCCGGCCTCCCAGGTGGCCGACTCCACGAGCGCCTCAGGGGTGGCCTTCCCGTACTTCTTGAGCAGGCGCTTGTCCAGGGAACCAGCGTTGACGCCGATGCGCAGGGAGACGCCGGCGTCGGAGGCGGCTTTACAGATGCCGGCGACCTGGTCGTCGAACTTGCGGATGTTACCGGGGTTGACGCGCACCGCGCCGCAGCCCGCCTCGATGGCGGCGAAGACGTACTTTGGGGTTGAAGTGGATGTCCGCGATGACGGGGATGCGCGACTGCTTGGCGATGATCGGCAGCGCCTCGGCGTCCTTGTCGGTGGGGCAGGCCACGCGACGATGTCGCAGCCCGCGGCCGTCAGCTCGGCGATCTGCTGGAGAGTGGCGCCGATGTCGTGGGTCTTCGTGGTGGTCATCGACTGCACGGTGATGGGGGCGTCTCCACCGACGTTGAGGCTGCCGACCTGGATCTTGCGGGTCGGTCGGCGCGGCGCCAGGACCGGGGCCTGGGCACGCATCGTAGGGATGCCAAGAGCGATCGCTTCAGTCACCCGACCAGTATGTCACCCGCCCCGCCGGGCCCCTGCACCTCAGGTGTGTGGCATCGCTCCCGCCGGTACCGATTTGCTCACGACCTGCTCGGCCCTGCGGGCCTCACAGCGGCGCAGCGATATCCACCCACACCAGGACCAGGGCCATGATGATGAGCAGACCGAAGACGACCTGACCGACCGGCAGCATCCTGGCCGTGTCCACCGGCCCCGGATCGGGCTTGCCCTGCGCCTTGGCGATCGAGCGCCGGGTGCCCTCCCAGCAGGCTCCGAGTACGTGCCCGCCGTCCAGGGGCAGCAGGGGCACCAGGTTGAAGGCGAACAGCGCCAGGTTGAGGCTGCCCAGCAGCATGAGCATGGTGCTCACCCGCATCGACAGGGGACCGCTCCGCCCCCGGACACACCGCCGCTGGTGGCGTTGCCGGCCATACGCCCCATGCCCACCAGGCCCACGACGCCGCTGTCGGCGCTGCGCTGCTCGACGCCCAGCGCCGCCTGGACGGCGTGATAGAGGCCCACCGGCAGGGTGGCGATGGCCTTGACCGTCCCACCGATGGCCTGCCCGATGATGCCCGGGATCTTGGCGGGGCTCAGGGGGATGGTTCCCAGCGACGGAGAGATGCCGACATAGGGGCGGGCCTGGTGCGTACTCGCCCGGAGGCGTCCTTGACCGGGGCGCCCTGGCGTCGCGGACGGTGCGCTGGGCCTCGACCGCGGTGACGCTCACGGTGTGCTCGGCCCGTCGCGCTCGATGACGACCTCGGTGGGGCTGGTACCGCCGGCGGCGATCCGGGCCTGAAGCTCCTCCCAGGTGGAGACCTTCACCCCGCCCCAGGAGACGATCCTGTCGCCGACCTTGATGCCGGCGGCGCTGGCGGGGCCGACCGGGTCGGAGTCCTGGCAGGGGGCGCCCGCGTCGATGTCGGACGAGACACAGGGGGTCACGGTCGACAGCGTCGTCGTGCGTCCGGGGATTCCGACCACGCCGACGGCCACGGCCAGCAGCACGATCCCCAGGACCAGGTTGGTGAGGATCCCCCCGGCCATGACGATGAGCTTCTTGGGGACGCTGAGGTGGTAGAAGGCCCGGTGCTCCTCCCCGGGCCGGATCTCCTCCAGGGCCTCGGCGCGCGCCTCACCCACCATGCCCAGGCTTCCGTCCTTGCGCCGGCGGTCCGGCCTGTCGGGCCTGGCGGGCGGCAGCATGCCGACGAGCTTGACGTAGCCGCCCAGCCAGATGGCTTGACGCCGTACTCGGTCTCCCCGCGCTGAACGACCAGATCTTGGGGCCGAAGCCGATGAAGTACTCGGGACCTTCACGCCGAACTTCTTGGCGGGGATCATGTGCCCGAGCTCGTGAAGGGCCACTGAGACACCGATCCCGATGACGAGGATGACGATGCCCAGGATGTAGGCCAGGTGGTGCTCACGAGTGCGTTCCTCCGTTTTGTGCCGCGATGAGCTCATCGGCGCGGGCGCGTGCCCAGGTCTCCACGGCCAGGATGTCGTCGAGGCCCGGGCCGGTCAGGCCCTCGTGCTCGTCGACGACGGCCGCATCGATCTCGACGATGTCCAGCCACCCAGGCCGCCGGCGAGGAAGGCGGCGACGGCTCTGCTCGTTGGCCGCGTTGAGGACGGCCGGGTGGGTGTCTGAGGCCGCCACGGCGCTGCGGGCCAGGTCGACGGCGGGAAGGCGGCACCGTCCAGCGGCTCGAAGGTCCAGCTGACCGGTTCGCGCCAGTCGTTGGGAGTCACCAGGCCCGACAGGTCGGGACGCTCAGGGCCAGGTCAGCCCCAGGGCGATGGGCAGGCGCATGTCGGGCGGGGAGGCCTGGGCGATGGTGGCGCTGTCGGTGAACTCCACCATGGAGTGAATGACGGACTGGGGTGGACGACGACGTCGATCCGCTCGGGTGCCACGTCGAACAGGAGGTGGGCCTCGATGAGCTCGAGCCCTTGTTGATGAGGGTCGAGGAGTTGATGGTCACCACCGGCCCCATGTCCCAGGTGGGGTGCTTGAGGGCGGCGGCGGCACTGATCCCGGTGAGCTCGGCGCGGCTGCGCCCGCGGAAGGGTCCGCCGGAGGCGGTCAGGACCAGCCGCCGCACCTCGCTGCGTCCGCTGAGGACGGGACTGGTCAGTCCCTTCTCGTGGCGGCCGCAGGCCAGGGCCTGAGCGATGGCGGAGTGCTCGGAGTCCACGGGGACGATCTGGCCAGGTCGGGCGAGCGCTTGGCGGACCAGGGCGCCCCCGACGACGAGGGACTCCTTGTTGGCCAGGGCCAGGCGGGCTCCACTGGCCAGCGCGGCCAGTGTGGGCAGCAGGCCCACCGAGCCGGTGATGCCGTTGACGACCGTGTCGCAGGTCTCGAGCTCGGCGGCCTGAACCGCCGTGGTCGCGGCGTCGGGGCCGGTGAGGATGGTGGTGACCGGGTCGGGACGGCCCGCCTGGGCGGCTGCGGCTCTCAGGGCCTGGCGCAGGCGGTCGGAGAGGTCCTCTCCCCCGCCGGTGACGGCCAGGACGGGGACCTCCCAGGTGATGGCCTGGCGGGCCAGGAGCTCCAGGCGCGATCCACCGGCGGCCAGGGCGACCACTCGCGGGGCGTGCGTCCCCTCAGGCGGGAGAGGACCTCGAGGGTCTCGGGTGCCGATCGACCCGGTGGATCCCAGGAGGACCAGTCGTTGTGGAAGATGGGGAGGGCACTGGTGCGTGGCTGGTCATGGGGTGGCAGGGTTTCCTCAGGACGGGCTCGACTCACTCGACGGACAGGAGGACCTCGACGACGCGCGCCAGGTAACGGTCGACGCTGGGCTCCCCGTAGGCCTTGTTCCCCCGGGCCCGGCGGAAGACCGCTCCACGCACCTCGCTGGAGGTCAGGGTGGTGTCGGAGTCGAAGTAGCCGGCGATACGGTCCATGAGGGCGTCGACGTCGGTCTTGTCATACCCCTGCCCGGAGGCCGGGGCGAAGCGCTCGCCGGCCGGGCGCAGCAGACGCGGGTAGAGGGTGGTGGCGAGCTGGGTGACCTGATCCATCCAGGCCTGGCGACCATTCTTGGCCACGAAGGCCGCGCGCCGGCGCTGGAGGAAGGCGGCCTCTAGCCGGTCGAGGGCCGCGTCCACGGCCTGGGGCTGGTAGCCGCGCAGGACGACGTCGAAGGCGACGGTGCGCACGCCCTCGGAGTCCATCTCGTCGAGCTCACCGGCGTCGTAGATCTCGTGAGCCGTCTCGAAGTAGCGGTCCACCTGCTCGGGGCGGTAGCCCGGTCGCAGGAGCGCTGCCTTGGGGAACATGTCGCTCATGTCGTCTTGGCCCTCTCCTGGTTGAGTACCTCGGTCGCGAGCTGACCACAGGCACCGTCGATGTCGCTGCCTCGAGTGTCTCGCACTGTCGTGGTAATTCCGGCACGCCGGAGCGTGTTGACGAACATATCCTGAACCGCAACCTCCGAGCAGGTCCAGATGGATCCCGGGGTGGGGTTGAGCGGGATGGGGTTGACATGGGCCCATCCGGTGTCCCTGCGGTTGAGCTCGTCAGCGAGCAGCTGGGCGCGCCAGGCGTGGTCGTTCATGTCCTTGATGAGCGCGTACTCGATGGACACGCGCCGGCCGGTGGCCAGGAAGTAGTCGTGGGCGGCGTCGAGCAGCTCGCCGACCTTCCACTTGGAGTTGACGGGGATGAGCTCGTCGCGCAGCTCGTCGTCGGGGGCGTGCAGGGAGACTGCCAGGGTCACCGGCAGCCCTCGCCAGCGAGCCGGCGGATGAGGGGACGAGTCCCACGGTGGAGACGGTGATGCCGCGGGCCGACAGGCCGAAGCCCTCCGGGGCAGGCTCAATGAGCCGGTGGAGGGCGCCGACGACGTTCTTGTAGTTGACCATCGGCTCGCCCATGCCCATGAAGACCACGTTGGACAGGCGGGCCGGTCCCCCGGTCAGCTCCCCGGCGGCCGAGGCCTGGGCGGCGTGGCGCACCTGCTCCACGATCTCCCCGGTGGACAGGTTGCGGGTCAGGCCCATCTGGCCGGTGGCGCAGAAGGGGCAGGCCATGCCGCAGCCGGCCTGGGAGGAGACGCACAGGGTGGTGCGCTCCGTAGCGCATGAGGACGCTCGACGCGCACGCCGTCGTGCAGCTCCCACAGGTGCTTGATGGTGCGTCCGCCGTCGGCGCGCAGGGCGCGCACCGGGGTGATGAGCTCGGGCAGCAGCTCGGCGCACAGCTGCTCGCGCTGGGCGGCGGGCAGGTCGGTCATGTCTGCGCTGTCACGGGTGAAGTGCGTGAAGTAGTGGCGTGAGAGCTGGTCGGCCCGGAAGGAGGGCAGGCCCGATTCCTTGCAGGCGGCCTTGCGGCCGGCCAGGTCGAGGTCGGCCAGGTGACGGGGGGCCTTGCCGCGCGCGGCAGGCACCGCGAAGGACAGGCGCGGCCTGGCGTCGGGGCTGGTGGCGCCCTCCGGGGGCTGGTCGGTGGGCATGACCTGGACCCGGCCGTCACTCGGCCGTCCGGTGATGCTGACGGGCTGCGGGCGCCGGGGGCGCTGCTGTGCTCGCGATGGACTCACGCTCGTGCTCCTCGTGTCCCGGGGCTGGGGAGGGCCGGGCTGGTCGATAGAGTGGGTGCGGCATGCCGTCCCTATTTCACCAGGAGGGTGAAGGCGTAGACAAGTGGGGCTGCCACGAGGATCGAGTCGAGCCGGTCCATGATTCCGCCGTGTCCGGGCAGGAGCGTGCCCATGTCCTTGAGTCCCAGATCCCGCTTGAGCAGGGACTCCCCCAGGTCGCCCAGGGTGGAGACGACCACGGTGCAGGCACCCAGTACGGCTCCGGCCCACCAGGGGCCGCCGATGGCCCAGACACAGCCGGCACCGGTGGCGAGAGCTGCGATGAGGGAGCCCATGAGCCCCTCCCAGGACTTCTTGGGTGAGACCGAGGGCGCCAGGGGGTGACGGCCGAAGGTGATGCCGGCCATCCACCCGCCGGTGTCGTTGGCGGCCGCCAGGGCGATGAGCATCATGACTTTTCCCACTCCGTGCTCCTGCACCAGGAGCAGGACGGCGAAACCGGCCAGGAAGGGCAGGTAGGTGGCGGCGAAGACCGAGGCGGCCGCGGCGCTGGAGCGCGAGCGGCGGACCTCGTCGTGGGCCTCGGTGCGGGGGATGTCGTGGCCGGCCTGCTCCAGGACGGTGCCGACCTCCGCCTCGGCCTGGTCCATGAAGCTCCACAGGACGCAGGCGCCGACGGTGGCGACGTAGGCCCCGAAGGCCGCCTCCGCTCCCACCTCCCAGGCGCACACGGAGATTGCCCAGGGTCCCCAGCCACAGCGGCGCCAGGGCAGGCGGATGCGCTTGCGGGCGAAGGCCGCCGCCAGCTCCCACAGCGCCCCGCAGACGGCCAGCACGACGACGCCCACGAAGATGACCTTGTAGAAGGCCAGGAGCCCAGGACCACGGCGATGAGCACGACCGCCACCCCGATGGCGGCGGGCAGGTTGCGTCCCGCCCGCCCGGTGGCGGGCAGCGGGTCGTGGTTGCGCGTGGGGCGCGGGTTCAGCAGAGGCGACACGGGGCTCACAGGGGTTGACGGGACAGGGTGGGAGGCCGGGCGGTGACGCGGCAGCTCCCGGGACGAGGCGGCTCAGACCTCGAGGAGCTCGGCCTCCTTGGCGCTCAGGGCGGCGTCGATCTGCTCGACGAAGCGCTTGGTGAGACCGTCGAGCTCGTGCTCGGCGCGCTTGACGTCGTCCTCCCCGGCCTCGCCGTCCTTCTTGATGGCCTCGAGCTCCTTCTTGGCCTTGCCGCGGATACCGCGCACCTGGACGCGGGAGTCCTCGGCGCGGGAGCGGGCGAGCTTGACGTAGTCCTTGCGGCGCTCCTCGGTCAGTGCCGGCAGGGTGACGCGGATGACGGTGCCGTCATCGGTGGGGTTGACGCCGAGGTCGGACTCGCGGATGGCGGTGACGATGTCCTTCATGGCGGAGCGGTCGAAGGGCTGACCAGGACGGTGCGGGCCTCGGGGATCGTCAGGGAGGCGAGCTGCTGGAGCGGGTGGGGCGCGCAGTAGTCCACGACGATCCCTGTTGAACATCGAGGGTTGGCGCGGCCGGTGCGGATGGTGGCCAGCTCGCTCTTGGTTGCCTGGAGGGCCTTGTCCATCTTGTCCTCGGCCTCGAGCATGACGTCGTCGATCATGGTGCTGCCTTTACTGGGCTACTGGGCGGTCGTGGGTTCGTCAGGTGGTGGTCGGCCATCGTGGGGATGGCTGCGGGTTGGGAGGTGTGCTGGCCGTCTGCGCCGCACGCGGTCACGGGAGCTCGAAGGGGCCGTCGGCGGCCCCGCCGGAGCCCGCAGCCGGGTCAGTCGCAGCTGACGAGTGTCCGATTCTCTCACCCAGCAGGGGCTCGGGTGATGTTTCAGGCCTCCCCATGCCGAAGACCCGCATGGTCAGGCCGTTGTCGCGGCACAGGGCGAAGGCGGAGGCGTCGACCACCTGGAGGCCGTCGGCCAGGGCGCGCTCGTAGGTGAGCTGGTCGAGGCGCCGGGCCTCAGGGTTCTTGCGGGGGATCGGCGGTGAGACGCCGTCGACCCCTGTTCTTGCCCACGAGCAGCTCATCGCAGTGGGTCTCCAGAGCGCGCTGGGCCGAGACGGTGTCCGTGGAGAAGTAGGGCAGGCCGGCACCGGCGCCGAAGACGACGACGCGGTTCTTCTCCATGTGGCGGATGGCCCGCAGGGGGATGTAGGACTCGGCGACCCTGTCCCATGGCGATGGCGGTCTGGACGCGGGCGGGCACCCCGCCTTCTCGATGAAGTCCTGAAGGGCCAGGGCGTTCATGACAGTTCCCAGCATGCCCATGTAGTCGGCGCGGGCACGGTCCATGCCACGTGAGGAGAGCTCGGCGCCGCGGAAGAAGTTCCCGCCTCCGACGACGACGGAGACCTGGATTCCGGCGCGCACGGCCTCGGCGATCTGGCGGGCGGCGTCGGAGACGACGTCGGGGTCCAGACCTATCGATCCGCCGCCGAAGACCTCACCGGAGCTTGAGTAGAACACGTCTGGGGTGCGTGCCGTGGGCAACGCGGTCGTCACGAGCCGGTTCCTGACTCATTGCGCTATGTCTCCTGGGTTCGGTGGGCAGGCTTGGCACAGCCTACCCCGTCCCGGGCGGGCGCCGGGCCACGATGAGGGTCAACCCGGATGGCCGGACACGCCGTGGGACGAGGACCACCCATGAGACGTGCGCGAGAGCCGCCCTGAAGCCGGCGGTGATGGGGTGTCGATGAGTGAGAGAGGACAGACGAGGGCACGGCGAGGTGCGCGCAGCATGATCGCGGTGCGCCCCGCACACGCGTGGGCCGACCCGAGGGGTCAGGCGCCGACGCGGAAGCGCACGAAAGCCGGTCAGCTCGCCGCCGGTGGCCTCGACGACCTTGCCGACCGTGGTCTTGGGGGTCCTGGCGAGGCCTGGTCGACCAGGACGTTCTCCTTGAAGAAGCCGCTGAGGCGGCCCTCGACGATCTTGGGGATGGCCTTCTCGGCTTGCCCTCGGCGCGGGTGGTCTCTCGGCGATGGCGCGCCCTTGTCCACGACCTCGGCCGGGACGTCCTCGCGGGTGGCGTAGGCCGGGGAGTAGGCGGCGATGTGCATGGCGACGTCGTGAGCCACCTCGGCGGCCTTGGCGTCGGTGCCCACCAGGACGCCGACCTGGGCGGGCAGATCGGGGTTGGTGCGGTGCAGGGTAGAGCTCGATCTTGTCGGCCTCGAGGCGGCCGACGCGACGCACTGACGATCTTCTCGCCGATGACGGCCTGCATGCCGTCGGTGAGCTCCTTGACGGTGGAGCCGTCGACCTGACCTCGGCCAGGGCCTCGGCGTCGGTGGCGCCGGAGTCCAGGGCGGCGGTGAGGACCCTGCTCGGCGTAGTCGAGGAACTTCTGGTTCTTGGCCACGAAGTCGGTCTCGGCGTTGATCTCGACGAGGACGCCGACCTGGCCGCTGCCGAGTCGACGACCTTGGCGGCGATGAGGCCGGCGGAGGCGGCGCGGCCCTCGCGCTTGGCAATGCCCTTGAGGCCCTTGACGCGAATGATCTCGATGGCCTTCTCGGCGTCGCCGCTGGCCCTCGTCGAGGGCCTTCTTGACGTCGAGCATGCCGGCGCCGGTCTCTCGCGCAGCGCCTTGATGTCAGCAGTGGTGTAGTTCGCCATGAATGTCTCCTGGTCAGTCAGTGACTACTGACGTGAAAAGGACGAGTGAGAGGTGCTCACAGCGCGGGACGCCACGCTGTGAGCGAGGAGCTGAGGCGCGCGCTCAGGCCTGCTCAGCGGCGGGGGCCTCGGCGGTCTCAGCAGCCTCAGCGGCCGGGGCGTCGGCCTCGGCTCCCGGCGAGCTGGGCCTCCCACTCGGGCAACGGCTCGGCGTCAGCGGGGCGACCTCGGCCTCCTCACCGGTGCGGGCGCGACCGCCGGAGCGGGCCAGCAGGCCCCTCAGCGGTGGCGTCGGCGACAACACGGGTGAGCAGGGTGACGGCGCGGATGGCGTCGTCGTTGCCGGGGATGCCGTAGGTGGCCCTCGTCCGGGTCGCAGTTGGTGTCCAGGATGGCGATGACCGGGATCCCGAGCTTCTGGGCCTCGGAGATGGCCAGGTGCTCCTTCTTGGTGTCCACGACCCACACGGCCGCGGGGAGCTTGCTCATGTCGCGGATACCGCCCAGGGTGCGCTGGAGCTTGTCCTTCTCGCGGCGCATCATGAGCAGCTCCTTCTTGGTGTGCCGGAGCCGGCCACGTCGTCGAAGTCGATCTGCTCTGAGCTCCTTCATGCGGTCCAGGCGGGCGCGCACGGTGGAGAAGTTGGTGAGCATGCCGCCCAGCCAGCGCTGGTTGACGTAGGGCATGCCGACGCGCTGGGCCTGCTCGGCCACGGCGGCCTGGGCCTGCTTCTTGGTTCCGACGAACAGGATGTTGCCGCCGCGAGCGACGATCTCCTTGACGAAGTCGTAGGCGGTGTTGATGCCCTCAATGGACTGCTGGAGGTCGATGATGTAGATGCCGTTGCGCTCGGTGAGGATGAAGCGCTTCATCTTGGGGTTCCAGCGACGAGTCTGGTGCCCGAAGTGGACACCGCTGTCAAGGAGCTGGCGCATGGTAACGACGGCCATGACGGTCCTTCCGTGTGTGCCGAGAGGTTGCTCGACGCACGATCATTCGGGGGACGGTCGAGCTGCGCTCGGAGCACGTCCCGGGGTTCTTTCTTCTGGGTTCTTCCCCGTGGTTCCGCACGCTTGCGAACGCGCACGGAGCCGGTGACCGGCTGGGAGCCGGCGTGGATGGGGCCTGGTGCCCGCGACGCACGGCCACCCGTTCACCGTGGCGAACCGTGATGACCGGGACCGCGACCGTGTCGCCCGGAGGGACGTCCCGAGATGCTCGGGGGCAGGCACGCGAAGTCAGCATTCCGGGCCCATCTCCCGCTGACGCCGGAACGATCCGCAGAATGCTGCGGAGGCGAGGCTACCACAGGGACTGAACCAGCTGCCGAGGGCGAATCAGCGGTATTCAGAGTCGTCCCGGTCACCACAGGCCGCTTCCTCGAGGGGCTTTCCACAGGGCCGACGACGTCCCCGGCGACGACGGCGCGCTCGGCGCGCACTCTGAGGGCATGCACTCACAGCAACTCCCGGCAGAAGCCCGGCACGCCGAGCATCCTCGCACGACTCCCGTCCTGTCCCCGCATCCCGCCCCGCCGTCTCGCCGCGCTGGCAACGGCACTGGTCGCCTGCGGCTCACTGGCCGCACTGCCCGGAGCACCACCGGCTCAGGGGTATGAGCACAGGCACCAGTCAGCCACCAGCACCGCCCGTGACCACGGTTTCGGTCCCACGGGATCCAGGAGCCCGTTGCATTCCCGAGCGCACGGGCAGCTGCGCCAGAGCCGGCCGAAACCCTGCCCACTGCGACGTCGACCTCGTCGGCCTCGCTCTGACGAGCCTGAGCCCTGCCCCTCTCGGCTCGTCAACGAGACGGGGACGGGCGGCCAGAGGCTAACGGACCGGCCTGCGGGACCCTCGGCGACCCGCGGGGCGCTTCCAGTGGCCGACCGGCGCCGGCCACCGTGGTGGAGGGCTTCGATCCCGCCCGCCGTCGTGGGGACGCGGGCACCGGGGAGTGGATCTCGCGGCCGCGGAGGGCACGCAGATCCGCAGCGCCGCCGCGGGGACGGTCGCCTTCGCCGGCATGGTGGCCGGGCGTCCCGTGGTGTCCATCGACCACGCCAACGGGATCCGCACCACCTATGAGCCGGTCGAACCGGCCGTCAGCGCGGGCGACGCGGTGGCTGCGGGCCAGGTCGTCGGCACCCTGCTGCCGGGGCACCGTTCGGACGGGGTCTGCGCCCTGCACTGGGGGCGCGCACCGGCCCCAAGACCTACATCAACCCGTTGCGCCTGCTGCAGCCGGCCGTCATCCGCCTCAAGCCCCTTCACTGAAGAACACGGCCCCGTACGGGTTCCGCTCAGGCGCGAGGGAATGCCTGCTCGTAGACGCTGCGCAGACGCTCAGCCGAGACGTGGGTGTAGCGCTGGGTCGTGGCCAGGGAGGAGTGACCCGAGGAGCTCTTGGACGCTGCGCAGGTCCGCTCCCCGCCCAGGACGTGGGTGGCGGTGCTGTGCCGCAGTCCGTGCGGGCCCAGGTCGGGGACCTGGGCGGCCGTGCACAGGCGGTGGACGACGTCGCGCACCGCCCGGGGATCGATACGCCGCCCCCGCGCCCCGAGGAAGAGGGCGCCTCCCGCGTCGTCGGCGCAGATCTCACCGCGCCGACGCAGCCATGCCTCCAGCGCCTGGCGGCGGGCAGCCCGTAGGGGACGGTCCGTCCTTCCGACCCTTCCCCAGGACTCGCAGGGTCCGTTGGGAGTGATCGAGGTCGGCGACATCCAGGCCGACGAGCTCGGAAACCCGCACGCCGGTCGCGTAGAGCGTCTCGATGATGGCGAGGTCCCGCACGGCCAGGACGTGCCCCGTCCGAGGCGAGGTCCGCGGCGGTCTTGAGCAGCTGCGAGGCCTGCTGAGTCGTCAGCACGCCGGGCAGGCGGTTGTCGACGCGGGGCGCGCGCAGACGCGCGGCGACGTCGGAGGCGAGCAGTCCCGCCTCGAAGGCCCAGGAGGAGAAGGTCCTCACCGAGGCCGAGCGACGGGCCAAGGTGGCACGTGAGTGACCGCTCGCGGCCATCGCGGCGAGCCAGTCCCGCAGGTCCGCCAGGTCGAGGGCAGCCAGGGCGGCGTCAATGGTTCGGTGTCCCCCTCACCGACACCGAGGAAGCTCAGCAGGTCGTTGACGTCGACGAGATAGGCGCGCACGGTGTGCCCGGACAGGTCCCGTTGCAGGGCCAGGTAGCTGCGGTAGGAGGCGAGCAGATCAGCACGCGTCCTAGACATGGCAGGCCCCCTTGATGACGGTCCTCGCTGGCGAATGACATGGGTGAGACAGCTATAACAACGTGGTGACCTGTGAGCGGACCTCGGCGATGCGCTGCTCGTCGCGTTTTGTACTGGGTCCATTTCAATACGCGTGGAGGTCACCAGCCCCTCACGCTCCAAAGCTCGCATGAAGGCCGATACGGTCGACTGAGCAAGCCCCACCTTGTCAGTGATCTGCTTGATGCAGACCCCGTACTCATCGGGATCCGCGATCCCCTGCTCAATAGGGAACTCCGCCCGAGGATCTCGGAGCCACTGAAGAATCCGGAGGCGCACCGGATGAGCGAGAACCTTGAGGGCGTCGACCATCACGCCCAGGTCCGCAGAATCCGAATGACCTGCCGAATGACTCTGCACATCCTCCAGCATCGCCCCTCCCGCCCCTCTCTGTGCCGCGGCTCGAGGTTCGAGCGAGCATATCACTCGTCCTGAAACCGGCGTTCCGACACCGAGACGCATCATGTGCCGAGGACGAGCTTGGCCCAGTAGATGCTGGCGATGAGGACCACCACACCGAGGAGCTGAGGGAGCGTCAAGGTCTCGGAGAAGAGGATATAGGCGTAGACGGCCGCGGCCACAGGCTGGAGCAGGGCGAACAGCGACCCGAGCTGCAGCGACATGAAGTGCATGGCGTGCGCCATGAGGGTCTGCCCGAGTATCTGAGAGGTCAACGCCAGGACGACGAGCAGCAGCCAGCCCTCTGCGGAACGCGGAAGCAGGTTCTCCCCACGCAGCATCGCCACCGCAAGACACACCGCAGCGCACCACAGACTGAGTAGTGCCATGATACGTGGCGCGGGATACCTCTTTCGCAGCCCCTGGGCGACAACAAGAAATCCCGTGTAGAAGAATGCCGTGGCCAGGGCCATCGCATTTCCTAGCAGGTGCTCCGGGTCCGTATGAACACCGACCGGGGTCAGGAGAAGCAGCCCCCCGATCGCCAGGATCGCCGGAGAAACAAGTCTGACGTCAGGAACCTCCCTGAAGAGCACCCACCCGTAGATCGCCGCGGCGAAGGGGACAAGATTGGCCAGGAGGTTGGACTCAGCCAACGTGGTGTGGAAGAACGACATGTTCCACAGGCACAGGTCGATCGCCAGGAGAGCGCCGCCCAGGGCGATGGTGACATGGTCACGAAGGGGCATGCGTTCCCGCGCTCGAGACCTGCGTCGCAGTCCGACCCCGGTGTCGAGCAGGAGCAGCATGGGGGCGGCGATCAGAGACCGGAAGCCGCCGGTGGCGATCGGTCCGACCTCACTCAGCCGAACGAACACTCCCCCGAGCGCCAAACATCCCACTGCGAGCACTGCGCACGCAATCGCTCCTCCTCTCACCCGACCACCGACAGCACGACTCAGATGCTGCACCATCACGCCCCCTCCTCACCTCTAATTTCCGCTGTCACCGACCGTCAGCCGCCTCAAGCGGCCGGCTCCCGCATCCAGCGCGGCGATGCGACTTGCCACCAGCACCATAACCCACATATCGACAATATGCGATATGTCGATCCATCAGAGGCTTCGACTGCTGGATATAGGGAGGCGCCCGGGCCCAGACCGTCGAGGAGCCCGCCGCCGGTCAGCCCGGGATCCTGCTCCTTGGTCACGTCCGCGTCGACGGCGTTCAAAGGCACCAGCAGCTCCAGGACGTCGTCGGTATCGGTGATACCGCCGCCCGTTCTGCGTTAGCGGTTCCGGGTGGTCGGGGCTGGGCCGCTGTGTGGCACGGGTGCTCTGCTGTCCGTAGATGATCCGGGGCAAGAGTCACCTGTGCAGCCGGGCGCTGGTGACGCGCTGATAAGGGGAACGACCCACTGTGTGAGGTCTAACGCAGGCGTGGGTGCGGGGCCCGTCACCACTCGGCTGGCCCCACCCATGCCAGCCAGAGGCGGCACGAAGATGGATATCGGAGCATCGAGGTCTTCATCGGCACCGGGCGTCGGCAGGAGTGAGCACTGGGCCACGGCCCTGAGCCAGGAAGGACGGAAGGTCTCGAGCGGGCCCTGCCCAGCGACGAGGCCGGCTGCGTGAGGTCTACCAGCGCCCTGCGAGCGAAAGGGCAGGTGCTGGTGGTGGTCGATCAGCCCGCCACCATTGGGGGCCCCTGGCCGTGGCGGTGGCTCAGGACATGGGCACCGCCGTGGGCTACCTGCCCGGACTGTCGATGCGACGCATCGCCGACCTGACGCCGGGCAGCGCCAAGACCGACGCCATGACGCTGCCGTCATCGCCCAGGCCGCCAGGACCATGCCCCACACTCTACGTGCCATTAGCACCTCGGACGAGACGCGGCCGCCTTGTCGATGCTCACTGGCTTCGACCTGACCCGCCCGCCAGGTCAGCAAACCAAGGGCCGGATCCGGGGCCTGTACACCCAGATCCACCCCACCCTCGAGCGGGTGCTGGGGCCCCTGGCTGGAGCACGACGCCGTCTTTGGAGGCCCGTCGCCGCCTGGCCTCACCCCAGCCGACCTGAAGCGCGCAGGCGGACAAGGATTGACGCCAAGCTCAAGGCCCACGGGTGCAGGCGGCACGCCACCTGGGCCGGCCAGATCGTCTCGGCCTTGGAGCACCAGACCGTGGTGGTCGCCGGCACCGACGCGGCAGCAGCAGTGCTGCCCAGGGCCTCGTGCTCTCGCTGGTGTCGTAGCGGTAGTAGGAAGCGGCGGCATACCAGGTGATCGTTGTTCGACTCGATGGTGGCCTGGTCGTTCTTCCTGTAGGGGTGCGAGCGGGTGAAGTAGATGTCCAGGTTCCCGGGCCACTTCACCACGCCATGGTTGATGAACTCCGAGCCGTTATCGAAGTCCATGCCCAAAACGGGCAATGGCAGGCAGCCCACGGCAGCGTTCAGGACGGGACGATGAGTCCTGGCAGCGACGTCTGCGGATCGAGCGGATGAAGGTCCATCCCGTGAGCACGTCGCTCATGTTCACAGTCCAGGCGAACTCTTCTTTGAGGGTCGGCCCGCAGTGGGTGACGATGACGGACCTCGAAGAACCCCAGGCTTGGCCTCGGCCTCGTCACCGGCCTTGCGGATCCTGATGGCGCTGCGCAGCAAAGGACCAGCCTTGGTCGTCGACTCTCCCCGCAGCTGGTCGGTGGCTCACACCGGGGCGAGGTAGCGGTCGATGGCCTGTTGCGCTCATAGCTTCGAGCTCACTTCTGACAGCAGGGCTGTGGAGCTCGTCGTCGAGCTCGCCGCTCGCCTCCAGCAGGTCCAGTAGCAGCGGCATGGACTACTTAAGAATCTTGCCGCACTGCTCACCGCTGGCCGCCTACACCCGCTGAAGACCCCTCAAGGCTTCGTGGAAGTACCTGCTGGCTTTGACCCTGGGCCCCGATTTCCTGCAACCAGATGGACACTTGGCTGCAGTAACCAGGCGTCGGTGCGTGTTGCTCCGGCTCCAGCCCGTGACCGAGCAGAGCTCATCAATGATCCACCCTTTGTCCTTCTTCGGCGCCTTCGCATACGCCTGGGCGTACTTGCTCGCGATCTCCACCCGCCCTGCATCGACAACCCACTTCCCAGGCCCACCACGACCCACGGACTTCGCGGGCAGTTCTCGGTGAGGCACCGAACCCACTACGCCGGCATCAATGAGTCTCGTCGAGCCCTTGACGCCTCCAGCCCTACCTCGTAGCATAATTTCACCGACGAATCCGTGACAATCCATCAGGGAGGTAATGATGACCATCGTTCTCGACCGAGCGGACGAAATCAAGCGAACTCCGCGTCGAAGAGATCCAGCCAGCACAGGCGAACGTCAAGTACGCACAGCTGAGCGTCGAAGAGATCCAGCCAGCACAGGCGAACGTCAAGTACGCACAGCTGAGCGTCGAAGAGATCCAGCCAGCACAAGCGAACGTCAAGTACGCACAGCTCTGACACCCACTCCTTGCGGAGGGGCGCCTCCCCACCGGTCGCCCCCTCCGGTTCTTTCTCGACGACGGCGAGGATCTCATGCTCAAACTGTTCTCTCCCAATTTGCTTCTGAGACATCTGGGCGCAGCGAGCGGCCGAGGTAACCGCCAGCCGCCCCTTCACCGAGAACCGTGCGCGACGCTCTACTGGCGTACCACAAATGCCCCGATGCGATTCGGTCAATCAACCGTCACTCCGAAGCCGTGTCCGCAATCAATGGAGTCCCACGCCGACCGTCCGCACAGATCTCTGATTCAAGAATCAGACGCTTCACTCGACGAATACGCCAAGCGGGCCGACCAGGCAATGGCCAATGACGAATGGAGCGTTGCCTACTTCGGCCTGCACGCGGCGAGCCCGACCATGTGGGACAGCGCGAAATCGTTCGCGGATCATCTGCCTATAACCTGCGGGCACCGCCCGCGGAGGACGCGTTGACATCGACTGTTTCGTCGGCAGATACTCGTCCACCCACCGGCGTACACGTCGACTTTGCCCACAACTTCGCCTTCACGCTTCGTGATGGGAAAACGATGTTCACATGGCCCGGTGATCGCGCGGATCTCCAAGGCCTCAAGTCTCCCGACTATGATCCTCACAAAACAAGCAGTACTGCACTGCAAAAACAAATCTGACAGAGTGGCATACTTCAGAGTACTTCCATGTTGCTGAGAGTAAGGACGACGTTTCAATTAACGTGAACGTCACCTTCTGGGAAGAGGGCAATGACTCAAAGGCCAACGCAGATTACATACGTGCACTCCTCCGAACCCCAGTACGCACGCACCATGATATACATTCCTCCGGCCCTGTGACACTCGGAGCCGATGACAATTTTTTGCTCTTGACAATGCGGTCACTACTCACCGATGGCACCCTCCGGCGTCGGATGGCCATCGCGCAGTTGATTTCAGACACCAGCGCACGCCTTGGTGTCGGTCGACCACTCGTCGACATCGACGAAATAGAAGAGTCAGTAGCCCTCACCGGAAGTAAGCACATTACAGTGGATGCCACTTGAAGGGCTCGAGGAAGTACTAGTAGCTGCGAATGGACACGTCGCAACGTTTCCATATTCCAGGGATATTGACGAACTCCTGAGCCAGCTTGCTGCCGGCGAGACGATCGATATCTCATGGCTTAGCACTAGAGGAACGACACCGCCCGACAAACAGTTGCTGCGAGTCATCGTCGCCCTGGCTCGATGGGGTGCACTCTGAGCCAGCAGACAACCCCTTTAGCCGCTACCATAGTTTGTACATCGCTATTCCTCGGGAGTTTTGGCGACGAAGCAGCACAGTTGCATTGCACTGCGCCTTGCAAACGGAAACCAAACGGCACCAACACAGGTGTCCGCACTGCTTGCCGCCGGACTCGTCGGCGGGATCTTGGCTGGTTTGATTGCTCCTCATGCAATCGTCCTACTTGGCGCTCGGCGTGATCGACACCGTGTTCATCACCGAAGCAGCACTCATTGCTGCTGCATCGCCAGCGAACACATTGTTCTGGTGTTCGGCTGTTGCCGCTGCGCTCGGGTGCCTGGGCTCCATCCTATGGGCGGCAGTAATGGTCGCACTTCCCGCTTTGAATACGGATGAGACGGGCATTGACCGGGCAAACCGGATAGTTCAATCTATGCGCAACCTCGGATACGTCGTTGGCCCGCTCGTCGGAAGCGCTCTCTTCGCATGGTCATCTGGCATCCGAGGACTCCTGGCGTTGGCTGCACTCATGATTCTCTCAGCCGTATGCGTCACGATATCGCTGCCGCTACTTGTGGACGTCGGAGTTGGTAAGGAATCCGGATATGATGGCCGCCGGGCTGCCGATATACGAGGGCTACTCCAGACTAAGGGAATATGTCGTGCGGTAATCCCCCTCCTCATCACGGTGTTGGTTACTAGCACGCTCAATGTGCTCCTCATCGTACGGGTCAGGAATGAGCTCAGTTTCAGCGCCGAAATGTACGGAGTTATCGTCGCAGTGTTGAGCGCAGGACTAGTCGCAGGACCCATACTGTTTGCTGGCCTCGTGGGAAAGCTTGGCGAAGCGGCTGGCGCCTCTGTAGGAGCAGCTGTGATCGGTCTTGGCATCACGGTAGTAGGCGCAGCACGGTTTACTTGGCAACTAGTAGCGGCAGCGGCGTGCATTGGCATTGCGAACGGCGTACAGAACACACTAATGTCGGGATTCATGATTAAAACAATCGATCCAGCAAAGCGAGCGCTCCAGATGCCTGCCTATATTTTAATTCTACAAACCACAGTTTTTGCAGGTTTCGTCGGCGCAGCTTTCATACGCGTCGAACAAGCCGGTATCACTCTAGTTGCTGTTGGTGTTTTGGCTACCCTTGTCGGAACGTTCGGCGCAATCTTGAATCGACTCAGCAAACAACAACCCCTCAAGGAAGGCAGGCGATGAAAATGACTATCGGAACAAGCAGATTTGAACAGAACCAGTTGACATTGGAAACCATCGATTTGCAGCCGCCGTTAGACAAGATTATGCGATCGGAGCTCGCAAAACTTCGAGTAAGCCAATACTACTTTGACGAGCCATTGTTTGACGAGTATGAAGCAACGACCGTCCGAGCGACATGGGACTTCACTGCCGCCGAGAGCATCGTTGATGACGGAGATGAGGTGCTCGATCTGGGTGCGGGGATGGTCGACCTCCTCCACCCGGCCGAGCAGCGATCCTTAGGAAAGAGTGTTGGAATCGACATTGCAGGGATCGCAATCAAGCGATTCCAGGCCGAAATCGAACGAACGGGATCGAGCGAGCTGGAAGCACGACTCGGCGATATCTTTGCGTTGCCCGAAGACATCCGAGCTCGGTACTACGATGTCGTCACTTTCGGAGATGCAACGGTCAACTTCGTTCTTGATGATGGCAAGCTCGAGGAACTCCTCCTCACCGCAAACAATCAGCTCCGTGACGAGACATCACAGGTGATGATCGCTGTATTCGCAGATGGAACACCAGAACAACTCGCTTTCATGGATAAGCGATGCACAGTATGTTCCATTTCGCCCGTCATCCGCCGCTCTGCTCTAATCTGGTGGGCATACAAATATGATCCGAATCGACTAATTATGCACCGTTCTGCGTTTGTACAGTACGGCTGGGACGATGATGGAAACATTGAGGGTGTCGTGCGATCTTCGCGACTCGAATGTGGACACCATCTGCGATTACGCCGATTAGCACGCGCTGGACTTCGCGTCGAACAGATTATCGACTCATATGTCCAGGATGGCGCCGCCATCGGAATGGGCACCGCTATCATGATACTTCGTCGCGCATGAGACGTGATCCAATCCGCACAAATTTTTCTCGAGAACACTGGCGCGTACCTCTGGCAGACTGCAGCGTGGGCCGCCGGCTTGCACCTGCGAGGGAAATCGACCGGCGGAGTTAGAAACGCGCCAGCCCGCCGCTACTTTTGGATGCCTATTCGACGTGGCCATCAGAGGTAGCCCTTGATTCGATAGTTCAATGGTCGTCGAATACTCACATTACGGCGACTACGCTTCCTCCTCTTCTGTCGCGCCGAGGATCTGCTGTCACAATAGCAGTGAACGCTAAGGCGAAGAGTTTTATCGAGATTCCAACGGATGTCGCTACGTCACTCGAGTCACCGACCAGAATCTCCGATCTACCTCAGTTGACTGACTACGAAAGCGTGTCAGACGTTGCTAATGTCGCGATTTCGCTCGTCCGTCACGGTCTTTTCGAAATTTTCCCATATTTTAGTGTACCTCTCTGGGGAATCCGCCGCGAGGTTTTCGTCAAAGTTACTGCCGGGAAGGGCGACGTAATGTTCGTTTCTAACTTGCTCACCGGACGTTTTCCTTCGCGTTGACGCAGACACCGCGAACACTATTGACTCGTTGTGGACGCCATCCCCAGTAGTTGAACCATTGAGCAACTCTTTTCGGACCCTCGTTGAGGCAGGGATACTCCGTCTCGTAGGAGAACCATGAATCTAATTCGCCCCGGCATGGGTACGGAGAACGCATCAACATTGCTAAGCGTCCTTGTCCAGATGCATCGTCCGCAGACGGTTCTCGAGATCGGCGCTGGTGACAGTACTATCGCGCTGGCGCGAGCCCTTGCAGACGCTGTATCTTCATGGGCGGAGGATCGACGTGCACTTGATGCACCCGAGTGGTCTGAACGCACTGCATTGCTGGACCCTCGAATGTGCCGTCACGCTACGAGCCTTTTCTGATCACTATTGACGACTTCAGCGGCGAAGGAACTTCCGCGGAACTCGCTTGGAGTCGACTTCAGGCTGCCGGTATTCAGCCAAATACCGTCAAGTTCATCGAGCAGGACTTCTTCACCATTCCTGACGATGCATGGAAGGCATGGGGCCCACTCGACCTTGTTTGGATTGACGCTGGTACACCAGCAGATGATATTCGATTTGTTGCGCAGACCTGGGATAAAGTTCGTCCGGGTGGCTACCTCGTCTTCCACGAGCCCACGATGCTCTTCTACTGTGAATCGCAGCTCCAAACTGTCCTTGAAACGGTTCGCAGCCCGCTATGGGAAGAACTGAGCTCGCGCGTTGGTGAGGACTTCGAGTTGATCACGCTCCCAGAATCACACAAGTACCGACAGAGCGGCGTTGGCTTAATTCGAAAGTTACCCATTAATGAGCAAGGAGTCAGGAACGGAAGTCTTCAGCGAGAACTGCTTGCACTTGGCGAAACCCCGATTCGCAATGATCTTCTAACTGCAGGTCATACTACAACTAAATCTGATCCATCTACAGCCATAGTCACAGTCCTGCGCGATGCCTGCTCCCGGCGAGCTTATGCTGCGGTGCTCCTCGGAGCCCAGAGTATTGCGTCAGTTGCAGATATGGCGAAGATTTCCATTAGGAAGCAGGTAGAGCGATAAGTCGACTGCTCGCATCAGAACTACTTACACGCGCGGATGGTGTTCTGAGCGTCAGCGATGAGCCATGGGTGAGTACATCGTCGATTCGGCAACGAGACCGACGCAACCTCACTGATTCAGAGTTGGAGTCGCCGGAATTACTTTCACAGATCGTTGGAATGTTTGTGCCAGGTCGTTCATACCCTGAGGCGACAGTATCTAAAATGTGTGCCGCCGTTAGTTCTGACTACGCCCGCCTTCGCCGAAAACTTGTGGATGACGGTTATCTTAGGCGATCGCAGAACCACTACGAGCGAACTTGATTTGGAGAGCCGATTTGCTTGCAGCGCCTTTCACTGTAACAGCGACGAAAACCTTGTTTATGTCCACGAAAGGATGCAGATAATTTTATGGACAGTGATACGACAACACTGCGGTGCGATTTTATATCTGGATACATATAGGATTTCATTGGCTGCACCCGGTTTCATGGCGCAGGAATCGATTATGACCAGATTTCAGCGGAAGGTGATCAGAGAAGTCGTCGACACGCAGTCTTCCTTCGAGGAGAAGCCCGCTGGACTTGCCGACCTTTTAGGTTCGTCGACGGCAGTTCTCATACTCTTGTGTCAGCCTCATACTGCATTCTTACTGGGACATTCAATGGTTCACATCAAAGCCAGTTCCATTACAACAAATAGCCCTCTCAGTTCCCGCGGCATAACTACAATACTGCAGCATGAAGACTCGCGCCTGTTTGCCCGACCAGGCTTCCGGTCTCGCAGGAGGCCTGGATCGAGGCCTGCTCAATCATTGCTAGGGCAGTCACTTCACTGACAGCGCCCCCCGCTCATCGACTCACCGGCCGGACGTCCGAACCCAAGCAGGACGAAGCAGCCCATGCTGATGAAGGAGCAAAAGCGATACTTCGGCACCACCGACAAACGACTAGGAGCGACACTATCTGGTTATGTGGTGTGTCACCCTCGGAGCCATGCTCCTGCACGGCGTTATGAGCAGTATCGCCGAGTTCACCTCCCGCAACTTGGCTAACAAGGTCGTCAAGGGAATGGGATAAAAGGCAGAGCATCGTCGATGACTCGGGAAGCCAGGACCAGCACGAGTACACCAGCGATCACCACCGGGACGACGCCTTGCTCGGGGCCGGAGGGCGTCTACGTTTTCGACTTCGCTATGAGCAGACTGTGGATGCTGGAGTCACTGCCGCATGTGGGAGCCTTTGTCGGCGAGGACGACGAAGAGTGCGTCAACCAGCCGGCTATCCTGGGGGACCACGTCAACGTCTCGTCCCAGTCGCATCTGGTGGACTCCTTGAGTCACTGCCTCCGGAGGACTGTCCGCTGCTGGACGGTCCGGGAAGTCGCAGGCACTCCGGTGGGTGGTACTCATATGTTGCAGAGGTAGAGACAAGACATCGTTCATCGTGCTCCCGTCTCATCCGGGAGAAGGTCCCCTGGTCCGACCACGTGAGTGGTTTCGGTGGTTCCGTTTCAAACACCAGTGGCTGCGCCCACCTTCCTCGAGCTCGAGGATCCCCTAGTGCCGATGTCGTCTCCTTCAGGGACAACCTCGAGGAACGGACGATGGACTCGAGTGCTCGCTGCGGCCCGGCAGGCATGGCATCCAGGACGAGGGAGGCGTCCGGGTCCAGCCTGTCGAGAAGCCCGCCACCGATCAGCGCGGGGTCCTGCTCCTGACGGCGTCCGCCGACGGTGCCCAGAGGTGTCAGCAGCTCCAGGGCGTCGTCGGTGTCGGTGATGCAGACCGCCCCCTTGCGCAGGAGGCGATGGCATCCGACCGAGGACATGGAGGTCACGGGGCCGGGGACGGCGCCCAGCTGCCTGCCCAGCTCGAGGGCGCGGTGGGCGGTGGACAGGGCTCCTGAGCGCCAGGCCGCCTCCACCACGATCGTCGCGCTGGAGATCGCTGCGATGACGCGGTTGCGTGAGACGAACCGGTGGCGGCCCGGCTGACAGCCCGGTGGCACCTCCGCCACCAGCGCCCCGGAGGCGATGACCGCCTCCAGCACCCCGGTGATGCCCACCGGGTAGAGGCGGTCCACGCCCCCAGCGGAGACCGACACGGTTGGTCCCTCCTGCAGTGCCCCGCGGTGGGCACAGGCGTCGATGCCGAAGGCGCCCCCGGAGACGATGAGACCGCCCTTGGCCGTCACTCCGGAGGCCAGCGAGGTGGCGACTCCCTCACCATAGCGGGTTGAGGCCCGGGCCCCCACCAGCGCCAGGCACAGGCCACTGGCCGGTCCCACCGGCATCCGCTGCTCACGTACGGGCTGACCGGCGCTCACGACGCTCTGGGCATCGTCGTCCTCAACGGCCCCGGGCGCCCCTCCTCCGATGCCCTTGTCCCTCAGGTCCGCGGCATTGACCAGCAGCGATGGGTCACCACGTACCCACAGGCAGAAGGGCGGGTGCTCCAGCTCGTCGAGCCCCGGTGGCCACCAGGGCTCCCCCGGGAGTACGAGGCTCCCACCGAGACGGTCGAGTACATCGAGCTCGCGGCGGATGTCGAGTCCCTCCAGACGCGGCGCCCACCGGGCGGCGACCTGAGCCCAGCAGGTGCTGATGTCACCGGTACCGGACATCCCCGGGGGCGGCTGCGGCACCGGCGGGCTCGGAGAGGTGCGCACCTGTCCTGAGGAGTCGACGCCCTCCTCCAGGAGCCATCTCAGGGCGGGGCCTGGCCCGAGCCGCCCCACCACCATGGCTGCGGTGGCGCTGTTGGGCTCGGCCAGACGGGCCCAGGTGGCGCGTGCCAGCGCCGGATCATCGATGTCGTAGGGCAGCTTCATGGGCGCACTCCTGAGGTTCTCAGGGCCAGGGCGGTCCCGATGTGAGTGAGGGCGAGGGTGTCGACGTCCTCGAGATCGGCGAGGGTCCAGGCCAGTCTGAGGACCCGGTCCACCCCGCGCAGGGAGAGGTCCCCACGTTCGAGGGCGGTCATGAGCCGGCGGCTGAGCGGAGCGCTGAGTCCACCGTCGGGGCCTCTGAGGTAGGAGCCGGAGACCTCGGCGTTGAGGCGCCACGGTGTGCCGGCCAGTCTGCGCTCCGCGGCTCTGCGGGCACGCCGGACGCGCTGCGCCACCGCGGCGCTGGACTCTCCACCGCCCGCTGAAGCGAGATCAGCGGCACTGACGGCACCGACCTCGACCGTGATGTCGACCCGGTCCAGCAGTGGACCGGAGAGTCGTGAGAAGTAGCGCCGCCGCTGCAGGGAGGTGCAGGTGCACTCCAGGCCGCGCCCACCGGCCTTTCCGCAGGGGCAGGGGTTGGCGGCCAGGACGAGCTGGAAAGCGGCCGGGTAGCTGGCTCGCCCACCGACGCGGTCGATGGTGACCATTCCCGACTCCAGCGGCTGGCGCAGGCAGTCCAGGACGCCCGCACTGAACTCAGGGGCCTCGTCGAGGAAGAGCACGCCGCGGTGAGCCAGGGAGACGTCTCCGGGGCGGGGCAGGCCGGATCCGCCTCCAACGACGGCCGCCCGAGTCGCCGTGTGGTGCGGCGCGCGCAACGGCGGCCGGGTGATGAGTCCGTGGGCGGGGTCGAAGATTCCGGCCACGGAGTGCAAGGAGGTGACGGTGACGGCATCGGTCTGCTCCAGGGGCGGCAGGATGGACGGCAGTCTCTCGGCGAGCATGGTCTTCCCTGTTCCCGGGGGTCCCACCATCATGAGGTGATGGCCCCCGGCGGCGGCGACCTCGAGCGCCTGGCGGGCCTCGCTCTGCCCAACAACGTCGGCCAGGTCCGGCAGCTCGGCGTCGCGGGTCGGGGTCGTCGGGGCATCGTCTGTTCCGGCCTCGGTGATCTGCTCCACCGCTGCCGCCACGGCCGCGCTCAGGCGCCCTCCGTAGCGCTCGACGAGCTGGCCGACGTGTCGGACGGCGGTGACCCGGGCGCCGGGGACGAGCTCGGCCTCGGCAGCGGCCTCCTGGGCGACGACGATCTCCTCCACCCCGGCGGCCACCGCGGCCTGGACGCTGGGAAGGACACCGCGAACGGAGTGCACGGAGCCGTCCAGCCCGAGCTCACCGATGTAGACGGTCCGTCCCAGGAGCCCGGCCGCGGACCGTCCGAGCCGACCGCGCGCTCCCAGGACGGCCAGGGCGAGCGCCAGGTCCAGTCCGGTCCCGGTCTTGCGCAGGTCCGCCGGGGAGAGGTTGACGGTCAGGCGCTGCTCGCCCCAGGTGACGCCGCAGGTGCTCAATGCGGCCCGAACGCGCTCACGCGACTCTCGCACAGCGGTATCGGGGAGGCCCACGAGGGTGAACCCGGGCAGGCCCTGGACGGAGTGAGCCTCGACGTCGACGATGTGCCCGGCCAGCCCGGTCAGCGTGACAGCGAGCGTGCGCGCTAGCCCCATGACGCGTCCACCGCCCGGTGGTGGCGCAGCAGCGCAGGACGCGCGTCGCGCAGGAGGATGGAGACGACGTCGAGGCGCATGCCGGTGTGCGGCGGGGTCTCATGGGTGGTGGCCCAGGCAGCCGCCAGAGCGCGTAGCCGGGCGAGCTTGCGGGTGTCGACCGCGGCCGCCGGTGGTCCCTGGCGCAGGGAGCTGCGGGTCTTGACCTCAACGATGACGAGCCTCGGCCCTGGCCACGCCTCTCCGGGGGCGCCGACGGTCGCGCTGCCCGGCTCGCGGTGCGCGTGGGCGGGTTCCAGGGCGATGATGTCGAGCTCGCCGCGTAGGCCGTGCTCCGGACGCCAGTTGCGCTCCAGGACCTGCCAGCCGATGTCCTCCAGGTAGGTGGCGGCAAGGTCCTCGCCGCGGCGTCCGGTGCGTTGGCGAGATGCTCGCGAAGGAGCGGCTCCCTGCAGCACCCGGGCCCCGGACGAGCTGTGTGAGCGCGTGTTCGCCGCCTCTCGCTGTGATCACCGTTCTTTCCGTTGTGGCTGCTACGACCTGGTCGGTCATCCCGATCACCTCCGCCACTAGCCTGAGGCCGGATCAGGCAGTGCGCGCCACGGTCCCATCGGCTCTGTGGACGGCGCTGACAGAAGACGTCCTGTGGCCCCCGGCGAGCCGGGCCGATCAGCGAAACAGACACCGCCAGAACTGGCGGCGCAGCATCGGGAACGGGTCAGGAGGAGGGGATATCCATCTCGAGCTTGGTGAGCTCCTCGACGTTGACGTCCTTGAAGGTGACAACATGGACGGACTTCACGAACCGGGAGGCGCGGTAGATGTCCCACACCCAGGCGTCCTCGAGCGTGAGCTCGAAGAAGACCTCACCACCGTTGGTGCGTACCTGGACGTCAACGGCGTTGGCAAGGTAGAACCGCCGTTCGGTCTCCACCACGTAGGAGAACAGGGAGGCGACGTCGCGGTACTCCCGGTACAGCGAGAGCTCCAGCTCGTTCTCATAGGACTCGAGGTCTTCTGCGCTCACCGGCCCATCATGCCCGCCCGCAGCCGCTGGAGGCGGCAGGCCGCGGGGGCGAGTCGGCCCTGTCAGCCGGGCATCCGCGTCAGCCGTGGCGGTGGTCCAGGCCGGGCAGGTGCCAGCTGCGCCGGTGCTGGTCACTGGCCCCCAGTGCACTGAGTCCCTTGATGTGGGCCGGTGAGGCGTAGCCCTTGTTGGAGGCCCACCCGTAGCCGGGGTCATCGAGATCGACCATGAGGGCGTCCCGTTCTACCTTGGCCAGGATACTGGCGGCGGCGACGACGGCGCACCTGGCATCGGCCTTGACCTCCATGAGCACGGGAGGGGTGGAAGGAACCGCGACGGGCTCTGGAGCGAATCTGAAGGGGGGAGCGCCCTCCAGGGCGGTGAGCAGGTCGGGCCGGGGCGCGGTGAGCCAGTCGGCCACGCCGTCGAGGATGATGATGCCGGGGGCGTGTCCGCGATCAGCGACCTGCTGAAGGGCCCGCAGACCCGCCATTCTCAGGGCTCCGACGATGCCGCGCTCGTCAATCTCGGCAGGCGAGGCGTGGGCAACCGCGTGGTCCACGAGCCAGCTGCGTACAGGATCGACCAGACCCCTGCGCGCCCGGGCCGTCAGCTGCTTGGAGTCGGCGAGTCCCTCGGGGAAGCCGTCATCGGTACGCCGCGCCACGATCGCCAGCCCGACGCTGACCGGCCCGGCCAGAGCCCCGCGACCGACCTCGTCCAGACCGCCGACGCAGTCGTAGGTCTCAAGCAGCGCCTTCTCCAGGCACCGGTCGGGGCGAGTACGTCCCCGAGGACTCACCTCGTTCTCCCCGGAGCCTGCTCCCGGTCGGCCGTACCGCCGGAGGCGTCCGGAACATCGGCCGGCCCACCGGGCGCGGTCTGCGACCCGTCGTCGTTGTGGTTCCCTCACCGGCAGCACCGTCGTCCTCGGAGCCCTTACCATCGGGGGCCTGCGACGACGTCTCCTCCTCGGAGGCCGTTCCCCCACCGTCTGCCGGGGTACCGGGCGGAGCGGACGATGCGGACGGCGTTGCCTCCTGCGCGGGTACGTCTGAGAAGGCGCGCTCCCCTCCTCCCAGAGTCGCCCACCGGCTCAGGTGCGTCCACTGGAAGACCCCCTTGGCCACCCCGACCACATTCGTCAACGGCACGAAGCCGCCATGGGCGTCATCGCGGTGGTAGCGGGAGTCGGCCGAGTTGCCGCGATTGTCCCCCATGACCCACACGTAGCCCTGGGGGACGGTGATATCGAAGGACGTCAGGGACGGGGACTGACCGTCCTTGACGTAGGGCTCCTTGATCGCGACACCGTTGACGCTGAGTGTCCCCTTCCCATCAGCGACCACATGGTCGCCTCCGACACCGATGACCCGCTTGACGAGGTGATGACCGGTGTGCTCGGGCAGAAGATTCACTGAGACCATGATCGTCCGGGCGGCACCGCGCAGACCCGTCGGCTCCTTGACATGAAGCCAGTCATCAGGGTCGATGAAGACGATCACGTCGCCCCGCTTGACGTCACGGGAGCCGTACATGGGGACCGCGACCTTGTCCCCGTCGCGCAGGGTGCGCTCCATGGAGCCCGAGGGGATCTCGTAGATCTGGACGACGTAGGCCCGCAGGAGGGCCGGCACCAGGATAACGACTGCCACCACGAGCACCAGCCTGATCACCCGTTGGTACAGGGAGCTGGTCTGCGGCGGAGGGATGGCGGGGCCACGTGCCGGCGGGGCTGGATGGAGGGAGGCAGCTCGATGGGCCTCGTCATCGGGCTCGGGGTCGGCGTCCGTCGATGAACGGGTCATAGTCCCACTCATCGCTGCTCGTCGACCGGGACGGGGTTCGGGGATTCTCCGGTCGTCTCAGGAGACTGCGGGACTCCTGGGGGAGTCCGCTGACGGAGAGCTGCAGGCCGGAGTGATCGCGGACCGGGAGGTCCGACCGATCTGAGAGGATCGGCCTGTTTCAGGTCCAGCCCTGACGTCGTCGGCCCCATCCTGCACCGGTCTCACCGTGCTCCTTCCCCGGAATTGATGGACGGGGTCCGCCGCCGCACGGCGGTGAGATGGCGAGCGCCCGGAACCCGAGGGCCCGGGCGCCGCCTCGAGAGTGCAGGCGCTCAGTCCTCGCGACGCTCCCTTGATCTTGGCGGCCTTACCACGCAGGTTGCGCAGGTAGAGCTTGGCCCGACGCACCCGGCCCCGGTGACGACCTCGATCTTCCTCGATGGAGGGCGTGGACGGGGAAGGTCGCTCGACACCGACGCCGAAGGAGACCTTGGTGATGGTGAAGGTCTCGAGACGCCGCCGCCCCTGGCGCGCGATGACGACGCCCTGGAAGACCTGGACGCGGGTACGGGATCCCTCAACGACCTTGGACGTGGACCTTGAGGGTGTCCCCAGGGCGGAAGGAGGGATGTCGTCGCGCAGTGATGCGGCGCTGATCTCGTCGATCAGGTTCATGTTTCTCCACACCCGTGCCACTGGTCAGGAGCGGTTCGGAGGGCGCTGCGCCATACGGGCAGCGCCGGAGGTGGACGCCCTGGCCCTTCAGAGCGGTCGCCTCCCCAGTGGCAGAGGAGCCGCAGGACCCAAGTGCCCGCTCAGTTTGCCACAGGCTCAGTCCTCGGACGAGTGCGTCAGCCTCGACGTGCCTGAGTTCACGCCTTTCTCACGCCCTCGCAGGTATCCGGGACGATCAGCTCCCTGAGCCCGCCAGCGTGCTCGCCGGAGCGGCCGGACCGGAGGGAATCGCCGTCGGGGTGGATGTCGGCTCCGGAACCTGGGAGAAGACCTCGTGTCCGGAGCTGAGGCTGGACCAGTGGGAGTAGGGCCATACGACGTTCTTGGCGACGCCGACGACGTTGCCCAGGGGCACGAAGCCGCGGTGGGCATCATTCTGGTGGTAGCGGGAGTCCGAGGAGTTGGCACGGTTGTCACCCATGACCCAGATGTAGCCCTCAGGAACGGTGACGTCGAAGGCGAGGTCGGAGGCCGACCGGCCGGGTTTGAGGTAGACCTCATCGAGCTCGACGCCGTTGACGGTCAAGGAGCCCTTCCCGTCGGCGACGACATGGTCACCGGGCATTCCGATGACCCGCTTGATGAGGTGGTGGCCGGCGTCCTGGGGAAAGATGCGGATCGCGACGAGGAAGTCCTGCGCGGCGCCTTGCAGACCAGTGGGCTCCTGGGTCGTCAACCAGTGGTCCGGATCAGTGAAGACGACGACGTCACCCCGGTTGACCTCGTCGGAGTCGTACATCGTCACGGTGACACGGTCACCCTCGTTGAGGGTGTTCTCCATCGACCCCGACGGGATGGTGAAGCTCTGGATGATGAAGGTGCGGATGAGGGCGATGATCACCACGGCGACGACCAGGTAGGACAGGGTGATGCCCCACTGCTTGAGGCGGAAGACGACCTGCCCCCAGCGACGTCGGCTCGGCCGCCCTGCGGCTCCGCCTTGTCCTCGTGGGCGCCGCCCCTGTCCCGGCGGTCCTTCTGGCGGTCATTGTCGGCCCGCAGGCGCTTCCCCGGGATCACTGCTTCATCCGTTTCACCGTCAGTCCTGTCCTGAAGGTTCTGGCCGGTTCCGCTGCTCATAGGCCTTCTCCCGTCCGCCGAGTCATGACGACGTCGGGGCGTCCCACACCGACGCTGTAGGTGCGGGCACCGACCTGGCGGAAGCCGGCCCGCTTGTAGGCCTCTGGGCGCGCTTGTTGCAGGATGTGGGTGCCGAGCCAGAGCAGGCTCGTTCCGTGGCGGCGGCCTGGCGCATCACGGCGTCCATGAGCGCGGGGTGAGTCCGGATCCTCATCGTGAGCCGACGTACCTTGGACAGCTCGCCGACGACCTTCCCCGCGAGGCCGCACGCAGGCGGGACGAGGGTCGATCCCGTGGGGGTGCTCGCCGTCGGAGTCGGGTTCCTCGCGCAGCACCGCGGCGTAGCCGACCAGGAGCCGAAGCGGCGCTCGTGCCCGTCCCCGCCGGAGGAGGACTCCTGTGCCGGTGGAGGCTCGAGCAGCTGGCGACGACGAGGTCGACGCGACGTCGTCGGCCCAGGCGGAGAACAGCCTGGGAACCAGGTTTGGTCGGCGATGTGCCGGGTGATGGACCTGGGGGCGAGTGACATGCTCGCAGGCATCAGGGGAAGGTGCAGAGCGCGGCCAGGCGTCGGCGTCGTGGGCGGTGGCGCTGCGAATGCGCTACCGGAACCGGTGGTCTGCGCTCGACCGGGACCGCCCACCATCGGAGGCGTCAGGACCGCACGGTCCCGACGATCCAGGCCGGCTGGGTTCCAGGGCCCGGATCGCGTCGGGGCGGCGCTCGACGGCACGGGTGATGGACTGGTTCCGTCTCGCTCGGGCGATACGACCGTGGTCACCGGAGAGCAGGACGGGTCGATCTCGTGTCCGCGCCACCGGGTGGGCGGGTGTGACGGGGTACCCAGCAGGCCGGCGGCGCCGTGGGACCTCGACCAGCGACTCGGGGTTGCCCAGGACTCCGGGCAGGAGTCGGGCGATGGCCTCGATCATGACGATGGTGGCGACCTCTCCCCGTTGAGCACGTAGTCGCCGATGCTCAGCTCGCACCTCGATGCCGCGGGAGGCGTAGTCTCGGGCACGCGGGGCGTCGATGCCCTCGTAGCGGCTGCAGGCGAAGACCAGGGAGCCGGCGCCGGCCAGGTCCTCGGCGGTGCGCTGGGTGAAGACTCGCCCGAGGGTGTGGGAATGATGAGCACCTGGCGGCCCGCACCGGGCGTTCGCGGTGAGCACCTCATCACGGGCCCTCACCCCACACGTCGGGCTTCATGACCATGCCCGCCCCTGCCGCCCAGGGGCGTGTCATCGACGGTGCGGTGCCGGTCGTGGGCGTGGTCGCGCAGGTCGTGGACGTGCAGGTCGAGGGGGCCTCGGTCGGCCGCCTTCCCGATGAGCGAGAGGTCGAGGACCTTGAGGTAGTCGGGGAAGATGGTGACGACGTCGATCCTCACCTGGCCTCCTCTCCGCCTCTCCGCGTCCGGGGAACAGGCCACCGGGCGGGGGCTAGCGTCACCGTGCCGGCCTCAGGGTCGATGGCCGGCACGAGCGCTGCGACGAAGGGCACAGCCACATCGTCCCCCTCGGGGGTGGTGACCACGAGTCGGTCCTGGGCGAGGCCGGGCTCCAGGTCAGTGACCTCCCCCAGGTCCTCACCGGAGACGCTCAGCGCCCGCAGGCCGACGAGCTCGTGGCGGTACCAGGACTCGTCCGAGTCCTCAGAGTCCTCTCCGCCGGGGGCGTCGTCGTCGGTCTCGACCAGGAGCCTCACGCCCCGCAGGGCCTCGGCGGCCGTGCGGTCGCGCGCCTGCTCGAAGGCCGCGAACCAGCGGAAGCCGTCGAAACGCAGACGGCTGACCGTCAAAGGACCCGCGTTGGCCGGCCTGCGGGGACAGTGGTTCCGGTGCGAGACGCCCCTCGGGGTCATCGGTACGGATCTCGAGACGCACCTCGCCCTTGAGGGCATGGGCGGGACCGATGACAGCAAGGGTGAGCAGCACCTGTTCTCCTGGGATCGGGGCATGGAAAGGCTTGGCCGGAAGGTCTGATTATCTGACGCCAACCTACCGCGCCCCGGTCTGCGTTCCCATCGGCCACGGGGATGAGGTGGGGCACCGATGGCGTGAGGTTGGCCAACTCGATGCAGACCTTCCTCCTGTCGGCGGCGGTCGTCATGCTCGCGACGCTGGGCGCGCAGCAGGAGATGACGGTGCCTCCTCACGGGACCGGGCACTCGTGGTGATCGATCAGATCGGCCGAGGCCGAGGCTGCCTGCACCGACCTGAAGGCCCTGCGTTCAGCGGCGGTCGGTGTCGACGACGTCGACGCGCACCGGCGAGTCCGCCAGCGCTCCGACCACTGTGCGCAGTGCTCGAGCAGTACGGCCCGAGCGGCCGATGACTCGGCCGAGGTCCTCGGAGTGACCCGCACTCCAGCAGGCTCGCCGCGGCGCAGCGACCGGGAGGTGACGGTGACGTCGTCAGGGGTTGTCGACGATGCCCCGCACGAGGTGCCTGAGGGCGTCGGCCAGCATCTCAGGCCTCCTCGGCGGCGGCCTCATCGGAGGCCTGGTCCTCGACGGGCTCCTCGGCCTGACCTCGGCGGCCTCCTCGCAGCGGCCTGTGGCCTGGCCCTGGCGGCGGCCTTGCGCTTCAGCGTCGTCGGCGGCGGCCTTGACCGCGGCCTCCTTGGCGACCGCCGAGCGTCGGCGTCCTGACCTTGAGGGTGCTCTCACACCCCTGAGGCCCTTGAACTGGTGATAGTCGCCGGTGATCTTGATCAGCTTGTAGACGGCGTCGGAGGCTGAGCGCCCACACCGAGCCAGTACTGGACGCGCTCAGAGTCGATGCTGATGAGCGAGGGCTCCTGCATCGGGTCGTAGACACCGATCTCCTCGATGACACGGCCATCGCGCTTCTTGCGGGAGTCGAGGACGACGACCCGGTAGAAGGGGGCGAACTTCTTGCCCATGCGCTTGAGGCGAATCTTGACCGCCACTTGGTTGAACTCCTGGTTCTGGATGGTTTGGCGCGCGCTGGTCCCCGGTGGGGTCAAGCAACGGTTTCCGGCGTGAGCCGAGACGCGACCGGGGCCGGGAGAGGGACCGACGTCCGATCGAGTACAGCCGGACATTCTGCCAGAGCGTCGGACGACGTCGCCAGCCCGAGCCGGGACACCACCCCAGCACTCGGTGCGAGATCGCCCACAGCCGGCGCGACACCCCGAGGCGAACCTACCGGTTGACAGGGCCAAGGTTGTCTGGTTCATTAGTCGACTAATGAACCAGACAACCTGCGCCACCTGAACAGCAGCGGCGTCTGAACAGCACCAGTGGGACAGACAGGAGGTGATCTGGATGTCACGTCATTTCAAGGACTCAACACCCATCTATCTCCAGATCGCAGAAGAGGTGCGCACCCAGATCCTTCCGGAGACCTCTCGATGGAGACCGGCTGACCTCCATCACTGAGTACGCCACTCTGGGTACCGCATCAACCCCGCGACAGCGAACAAGGCCATCACGCTTCTGGTTGATGAAGGGCTCGTCGTCAAGCGGCGCGGCATCGGGATAGCCCGTGGCACTGGGCGCCGAGGAACGCCTGCGCAGCGAACGAGCCCGCACGTACGTGGACACCACTCTTGGTCCGGCCCCTGCACACGGGGAGAGTCCTGGGACCGAGCGACAACGACCTGGTCGAGGCAGCACGAACCTACCTGAGGGACCCGCCCATCAATCCGTTCAAGGAGCCAGCATGACTGTAGCGACCATGACGGACTATCCGCCGACCCGTCCGCCACGTCATACTGACGCGCACCACCGGACGACTCTGGTCACCCTCAGACCGGCACCAACAAGAGAACAGTGCTGGATCTTTCACCCTCGGCGCCTCCGTCAACCTTTCTTGTCGGTACGGCAGCGTGGTTGACGCCCGATGATGCCAGGTTGTTCTATCACGTACTCAGTAGTCCTTCTGGTGATCTCCGCCGTTCCCCGCGCCTCATCGTGCTGTTCTTCGGCGAGAACGCGGCGTCTCGTGAGCTCGCTGAACGGTATGCGGGCTGACAGGGGCGGACATCTGGAGAGCGCACATCAACCTCGGCACGGCAGATCCTTGCGATGAGCGTCCCTATGCACTGATCTGCGCCGGGTGTGAGCTCATCATCGTCGGAGGTCACGCCGAGCCAGCCAATATCTGGTCCAACTTCTCAGCGCCCGTCAGATGGGCGCTCCTGCCAGGCGTCATCACACTGAGCTCACTGACCCAGGAGCAACCATGGGGAGCCATTGAGCTGGCTGACACCCGATTCTCAGCGCCATCGTCAAGATATTCTGCTAGCCACCTTCGATATTGGAATCTCTCGCCTCATGGCCTGCCTCGTGCAGCCCTCACCCTCGAGGTCCACACCCCATCATCAGGGCCCCTCTCGGTCCCATCACTGACCACTTTCTCAGTTCAGTTCATTGCCGCAGTTCTCACCCTCGGAGCGATCACTTGCCGTCAGCTGACCCTGAGAACACCACCCACTGCGCTGACCATCATCTGCACATCGCCGGGAACCACGATCAAGAGGACTGAAGGACCATGATGAGCGCTCTCACCATCTTCCACCCCTGTCTCGAGCCCTCAAACTCTGACTCGCCATTGGAGGAGCAGGTGACGAGCAGCGGACTTTTCCATAGAATTCTCCAACGCCGGCTACAGGCATCGTTGGGGAACCGGTCGCCGCACAACATCACCCACACCTTCAAACCTCGGAAGAATCACCGGCCCTGGGGAGAAACGGCTCGGGAAGTCGACACTACTGGATCTGGCCGCCGGATTGCGTCGCCCAACAGAGGAGCAGTGACGATATCAGGCATGGATATCATCGATAGCTCTGCGGCTCGGTCGTCGATTTGTTCTGCCGGAACGCGCAGGAGCCTCTTGGAACGCTCTCAGATCAAGGACTCGCTTGCCTTGTGGGAAGCTTCTCGACCGGGGTGGAGCCGTCAGGATGCCGAGCGCTATCTCACCTTGTTCGAGATACCGGCCACAACACGTCCGTCACGACTGTCTTTCGGTCAGCGTTCCGCACTGACGCCGTCTTCGCACTGGCATGCCACTGCCTCGTCCTGCTCCTGGATGAGATCCAGCTGGGCATGGATGCCGTGGTTCGACGCATGTTCTGGGAGGCCCTGCTCGACCCTACTGTACGGGAGCGCCTCACCATCATTATCTCTTCTCACGAGGTTGATGACATTGAGGACCTTGTGGAGGACGTCGTCGTCCCGCAGCACGGAACCATGAGCGCGGCGGCAAGCGCCGACGAGCTGCGAGCCGCCGCCACGGCCCCTCAACGCCCCGCTGGCATCGCTGACTGATGCGCTCGATGGACATGACGACCCCTGCGTCGGACACCACCAGTTAAGACATGTCTGCGGCACATACTCGTAAGATCTCTCCGCGGAGAGCATTGGCTCTAGAAGCGAGCAGGACCATGCCCCTCACCCATCGATTCACCATCCTATGACCATCTCACCATTCAGGAGAGCACTGGTGTGCGCGAGAACACAATCCAGCCTGTCAGGACTTGCAGCCGTTTCCTATTCCTCTGCAGGAGAGTGGATTCGGAGCGACCTGCATAGCAAAAAGCACTGAAGAGAGGCTCAACAGTAGTACTGTTGATGATGATCTTCTCTGCCCTGATCTCCGCCTCCATCAGCCTGGTGGTGAAAATCGCGCATACGAACTATGTGTATGCAGGAGCAATTCAGCTCATCCTAGGGGGTATATCACTCGGTTTCAGTGGGCCCTCGACCGAACGCGTCTCCTGTTTGCCGGAGCCTACTTCACGAACCATCTGGCGGATCACAATGGTATACGCTTGCGCGATCACAGCACTCATAGCCATCAGCATGGGGGTCTTCGCCATCTTGGACCCTCGTGACAGGGCACGTAAGAGTCGTTGATGTCTACATGATACAGCACACCGGAATCGGCCCTTATCTCTGGCTCCTCGTCCCCCTGGGAGCATTCCCCGGATTCCTTGCATCCGCGTGCGTGAGCATGGCGAGCAGGTACTTGGGCTCGTGGAGCACTGCGACCGTTATTGCTCTAACAGTTCTACTCATGAACCCGATCTCCTTCCTCATCATTCCGCACGCTCGCACAGGTCTGCTCGGGCACATCGTCCACCTCCTTGCAGCAGCGCTCTCGTCTACCCATTCCTCCTGCGATTCATCCCGACCCGGCCTCGCAACGAGAAGTGAGCCACCCACGACGGAACTCGGGCACTCCAGTGCACCACTGGAGCGCCTCTGTTGCGTGACACCCGTCATGCGGCAGCGGTGACAGTGCTCAGTACCGGAGCCGCGGGTCGGCGGGAACCCTGGCGCTATGATCCGAACCACCGCAGCCCCCGTCACTCGCTCCCCGAGTTCCTGCCCTCAGGTCGGGCGCACAGCTCCAGCCCCCGCGATCAACTCCCGTGGTCTGCGTAAGACATTCGGCAACATCGTCGCCGTCGACAACCTCGACCTGACCGTCCGGCCCGGAGAGGTGGTGGCGCCTTCTGGGTCCCCCAATGGCGCGGGCAAGTCCACCACCCTCGACATGGTCCTGGGGCTGGCCCGGCCCGACGCCGGGACGATCGAGCTTCTGGGGACCTCCCCCGACCAGGCAGTCCAGGCAGGTCGCGTTGGTGTCATCTTCCAGGACGGCGGGCTCCTGGACGACTTCACCGTTGGGAGACCCTGCGGGTCGTGGCCTCGATGGGACCCCGGCACTGCGACGGCATCTCGCACGCTTCCAGGCTCGACGACGTCGTCGACCAGGCGAATCTTGGCCAGCTCCTCACCCGCAGAGTGAGCCGCCGCTCGAGGCGAGCCAGCTGCCTGCGCCTGGCCCTTGCTCTTGCTGCCAGACTGACCTCCTCGTGATGGACGAGCCCACTCGCCGGCATGGACGTCGCGCCCGATCGCCTTCTGGGAGACGATGCGCACCCAGACCCGGCGAGGTCGCACCATCCTGTTCGCCACCCACTACCTGGAGGAGGCGGCCTCCTTCGCCGACCGCATCGTCATCATCGCCCACGGCCGCCTGGTCGCCGACGGCAACGTCGATGAGATCCGGGCCCTGGGCGATGGCGCCCTGGTGACCGCCACCTGGCCCGGAATCTCCGGAGGAGTCACTGGTCAGCACTGGCCGACTGCCCCTGCGGCCGGCAGCATCGGGCACGCGTCGTCCACGGTGAGCACGTGGAGCTGCGCACGACGGACTCCGATTCCGTTGCCCGCTGGCTGCTGAGCGCCACCCCCGCCGAGCACCTGGGTATCGGCGCCGCGAGCCTCAACGAGGTCTTCACCGCACTGACCTCCGACGGCTCTGATGAGGCAGCCCCTGCAGAGGCCTGGAGCCACACCCCCACCCTCGACCACCATCACTACCTGCAATGAGGCCGCATCATGATCGCGACATCCGAGGCACCTCTGATTCCTCTAGCATCCGCTCCTCTGTCGATCCCGACGCGGGCGAGCTCGCAGGCCGATCACCTCGTCCGAGAGGACTCAGGCCCGCACGCCCTCTTCTGACCTACCTCCGGCTCGACCTCTACCGGAGCCTGCGCGAGCCGGCCAACCTCTTCTTCGTCATCGCCTTCCCTCTGGCGATGTACCTCGTCTTCGGCCGGTTGAACGCCTCCGCCGGGGGCTACGGCCCACACGCTCACGGCAATGTCTCGGCATCGGTGATGCTCGCCATGGCCTCCTTCAGCGCCTGTCTGGGTGCCACGAGTGCCTCGGCGGCGGCCGCATGTCGAACAGTCTGCGGCTGGGGCCGGCAGATGGCGTGTCACCTCCCGGGGCCTGCGCGGCTACCTGGTGGTCAAGACCGGCACCGCGGTGGGAACCCCAGCTCTTCCCGTCATCGTCGTACCGCCGCCGGCGCACTGACGGACTCGCAGATGGAGGGCTGGGTCTGGGCCGTCAGTGCCCCTCATCTGGCCTGATCGGGGTCCTGCCCTTCGTCTTGTGGGGGCTGGCTCGCCGGGATGTGGTTACCGTCCTCGGCATCGATCGGTATCGCGACCTCCTGGTCTCCTGTTCGCCTTCATCACGGCAACACCTTCATGCCCCTGTGAACCACACGCTCCTGAAGATCATAGCCGCTTCCCCGATGTACGGGTCGACGGCGCTGGCCCGGTGGCCGCTGGGCGAGGGTGGACCTACGCCGGATCGGCAGGCGGGCGTTCAGGACCCGTTGTGATGCCATTGGCTAACCTGGTGGCGTGGACGACTCATCCCTCGGGCTGCTCGTGATCGGGGCCCGACGCCGGGTGACCGGCCGCCACTGAGCTCGGTGACAACAACGACTGACGACATCGCAGTTCTTCTGACAACGATGCTGCCGTAGAGACCTCGCATCGCAGAAGGAAGGGTCCCGTTCCCGCTCCCGGCGCCGCTATCGCCGTCATATCGTCTGGGACGCCACGGTGTGGGTGCTTCTTCCTGTTCATCCCCCGTCCAGCTTCTCCTCGGCTCCTTCGCCCAGTGGGAGCGTCTGCTGGGAATCGCCGGAGTCATAGGGTTCATCGTCGCTCACGTCTGGGCCTTTCTCCATACAGGACCCCCAGGCGGTGCGGGCAGGATCCTCTTCCTGATCTCCCGATTCGTGCTCTTCTGGCAATTGGCGGGCCCTGATTCTCTTCAGCATGATGGCACTGCCGGCTCTGGGCCGGTGGACCGCTTACTTCTTCCCCTTCTTCTGCTCGTTGATCCTGTTCTTCACAACGCTGTCAGGGACTCCCTGACCGTTATCACCGCGGTCACCTCTCTTGACGGCCGCCTCCTGGCGTGGAACACGCATCCGGAGTCACGCTGGCTGGTGCTGGGCGCTGCGCTATCGGGACCGACCATCGTCATCGCCCGCATCGCGGTGGAGCCCAGGAGCGCAGAGCATCCGCCGAGCGACACCGCCCTCGTCTCCCAGCGAGAGGAGCTCGGGCGCGATGTCACGACATCCTGGGACACTCCTTGACGTGTGCTCACTCTCAAGGCCGAGGTCGCCCGCCGGCTCATCGAGCGCGACCCGGCCGCCTCCTCCAGGAGCTCGACGAGGTCATCACCCCGGCCCGCGGGGCCCCAGCCGACGTGCGATCCACGCAGACACGCCTGCAGGTCCCCAGACCTGGTCAGCCAGGTGAGGCCACGCGTACCGCCCTGAGTGCCGCCCGGATCCGCGTGGATGTGACCGGCAGCGCCCAGGACATTCCCGAGCGGCAGCGAGTCGTACTCGGCCTGGGCCCTGCGCGAGGCCACCACGAACGTCGTCGGCACGCGCACGCCACCCATGTCGCCGTGCACCTGGCACCGGGGCTGCTACGGGTGAGCGACGACGGTATCGGCCTGGCCGGTGACAAACCCGGCAACGGGTTGGAGGGCCTGCGCTCCCGCATTGAGCAGGAGGGCGGTTGCTCACCATGACCAGTCCGATCAACCGTCGCACCGAATCGTCCGGCGCCGTCGACAGAGACTCCACTGACGTCAGCCGGTGGAACCAGACTGGCAGTGAGGCTACCGTGAGCCCGATCCGCGTACTTCATCGCCGACGACCAGGCCTCGTGCGTGGAGCGCTGGCGACGCTTCTGGGGCTGGAGAGCGATCTGAGGTCGTGGCCCGGTGGGCGGGGCGACGAGGTCCTCCCCGCAGTGCGTGAGCACGCCGTGGGACGTGGCCCCAGGACATCGACATGCCGGGCGCGACGGACTGGCGGCCACTGCAGGACGTCGCCTCCTCCGGAGACGTCGTGCAGGTGTCTCATTGTGCACGATCTTCGGTCGCCCGGCGCTACCTCTCACGGGCATGGAGGCCGTGGGCTTCATCGTCAAGGACACCCCGCCTGAGGCGCTGGCTGATGCGATCCGCAAGGTTCATGCGGGTCTGCGGGTCATCGACCCCGAGCTCGCCCAAGAGTCCAGTGCTGCTCGGGCCCAATCCGCTGACCGACAGGGAGAAGGAGGTTCTGCTGGCGGCAGGCCACGGGCGCGGACGCGAGATCGCCACGCGGCTGAGCCTGGGCGAGGGCACGGTGCGCAACTACCTGTCCTCAGCGATCGCCAGACCCACGCCCGTAACCGCACCGAGAGCTGCCCGCACCGCCGAGACCAACGGCATTGTGAGCGGAGCCTCGACTTCTGCACAGCCCGAGGTGGCGGCGCAGGTCCTCGGCAGGGCACCCATGGCGTCGGCGACGTCGTCGTCCGGAGGGCTGCGCCCGGCCTGGGCCTGCTGCTGCCTGAGGCATGATCCCGTAGCCGGAGGCGCCGGACCGGCCGCCGCCGAGCCGAAGGAGGAGCCGGCTGCGGGCGCAGCGCCCTCGGCCGCCCTCGATCTTGGCCTGCTTGGCGGCAGCGGCCTCTGGCCTGACGGGCGGCCTTGGCGGGGTTGCCGCTGCGGCCCTTCTTGCCGCCCCTTGCCGCGCTTGGCCTTGGGGCCTGGCGGGCCTTGGAGTGCTTGCCCATGCCGGGCAGCGACCCCATGCCGGGCATGGGACCGCCCTCACCGAGGTCCGCCCATGCCGCCGGAGTCATGGCCTCCATCATCTTCTTGGCTCTGCTCAGATCGGTCCACGAGCTCGTTGACGGCCTGGACCGTGGTTCCCCGATCCTTGGCGATGCGGCTACGGCGGGAGCCGTTGAGGATGGACAGGTCCTTGCGCTCGGCGGGCGTCATGGAGCACGATCGCCTCGATGCGGTCGACCTCGCGCTCGTCGAAGTTGTCCAGGGCCTCACGCATCTGGCCCATGCCGGGCATCATGCCCAGGAGCTTCTTCATGGAGCCCATCTTGCGGATCTGGCGCAGCTGGCCCAGGAAGTCGTCGAGGGTGAAGGTTCCCTTGGCGAGCTTGGCGGCGGCGTCCTCGGCCTCCCTGGCGGTCCAGGGTACGCTCGGCCTGCTCGATGAGGGTGAGCAGGTCACCCATGTCCAGGATGCGCGAGGCCATGCGGTCGGCGTGGAAGCGCTCGAAGTCGGTCAGTCCCTCACCTGTGAGGAGAACAGGACCGGAGGCGCCGGTGACGCCGCGCACGGACGAGGGCCGCACCGCCGCGGGCGTCGCCGTCGAGCTTGGAGAGGACCACACCGGTGAAGCCGACGCCGTCGCGGAAGGCCACCGAGGTGTTGACGGCGTCCTGACCGACCATGGCGTCCAGGACGAAGAGGATCTCGTGGGGAGAGACGGCGTCGCGGATGCGGATCGCCTGGTCCATCATCTCGGCGTCCACACCCAGGCGGCCGGCGGTGTCACGACGACGACGTCATAACCGTTGGTGCGCGCGTGCTCGACGCCGGGCGGGCCACCGCCACCGGGTCGCCCACGCTGCGTGCCGGGCTCGGGCGCCCACACGTGCACCCCGGCGCGCTCGGCGACGACGCTCAGCTGGGTCACGGCGTTGGGGCGCTGAGGTCGGAGGCCACCAGCAGGACGCGCTTGCCCTGGTCGCGCAGCCAGCGTCCGAGCTTTCCGGCCAGGGTGGTCTTACCGGCACCCTGGAGACCGGCGAGCATGATGATCGTGGGCCCGCGGTCGGCCCAGTGGATCTCCCGGGTCTGACCTCCCAGGACCTCGATGAGCTCCTCGTTGACGATCTTGACGACCTGCTGGCCCGGGTTGAGGGCCTGGGAGCGGGCGGCATCGACCGCCTTCTCGCGCACCGCCGCGGTGAAGGCGCGCACCACGGGCAGGGCGACGTCGGCCTCCAGGAGGGCGCGGCGGATCTCGGTGACCGTGGCGTTGACGTCGGCCTCGGTGAGACGACCCTTGCCGCGCAACTGGTTGAAGGAGGCGGTGATGCGATCGGAGAGGTTGCCGAACACGCGATGGTCCTTCCTGGCGCCGTCGGGCGCGTTGGTCGGGAGACTTGAGAGTGGATGAGGGCGGAGTGTCCATGGCCGTGAGCCATGGCGACTCCGCTGACTGCGACCCAGGATAGCGGCAAGACGGGCCGGTCCTCTCCCGCGCCCGGACCGGGACTGAGCCCACACTCCCCGGCCGGCGGCCTTGACTTCGTCATGCCTCACGGTCTCGGCGCGCCGTGACTGCCTCTCCACTCCGTACGAGGGTTTTCTCCAGGTATACCGCGGTTTTTCACGGCTCGCCGACCCCTGAGATATGTCGCGAGCAAGTAGTGACCGATGGGCCATGGACCGCAGCCGACGCGGGACGAGTCTTGAGCCATGAGCACAGCAACGCCTCGGACCGGCCGGAGGCCTCGTCCCGGAAGTCCCCGGACGGACCATGTGGACGCCGTCCGACTGACCGATCTGCACAAGTCCTTCGGTGACGTCACCGCCGTCGACGGTGTCGTCTGACCATTCGTCCCGGCGAGGTCGTCGCCCTCCTGGGCCCCAACGGTGCGGGCAGACGACGACGATCGACATGATCCTGGGGCTGAGCCGCCCTTCCAGCGGCGATGCGAGAGTCTTCGGGATGAGCCCGCGCCAAAGCGGTCGACCGGGAACTGCTCGCCGCAGTCATGCAGACCGCCGGTCTCCCTACCCGACATCACCGTGCGTGAGACGGTGCAGCTGACAGCGAGTCTCTTCTCGCATCGAATCGACGCCGAGGAGGCCATGCACCGCGCCGGCGTCACCGACTTCGCCTCGCGCATCGTCAAGAAGTGCTCCGGGGGCCAGCAGCAGCGCCTGCGCTTCGCCATGGCGCTCGTGAGCGATCCGGCGCTGCTCATCCTCGACGAGCCGACCACCGGCATGGACGTCCGGGGGCGCCGCACGCTTCTGGGAGGCCATCCATGCCGACGCCGAGCGTGGGCGCACCATCGTCTTCGCCACGCACTACCTCGAGGAGGCCGACGCCTTCGCCGACCGGATCGTCCTGATGCGTCATGGGCGCATCATCGCCGACGGCACCGCCGCCGAGATCCGCGCCTCCGTGAGCGGCCGCTCCCTGCGGGCCACCCTGACCTGCGCTCCTGAGCGGCTGCGCGGCGCCCTAGCCGATCTGCAGACCCGTGGGCAGGTCCACGATGTCGAGATCCTGGGCAGCACGCTCACCCTGAGCTCGACCGACACCGACGCCGTTGCCGCGTTCCTCCTCGGCGATCACCTGGCCAAGGACCTGGAGATCACCAGCCGAGGCCTGGAGGACGCCTTCATCGCCCTGACCAGCGACAGCGCCTCCGCCCCCAGTACCGGAGCGTCAGCATGAGCCGTTCCGTCCGTCCCAGCAGCACCGTCACCCTCCCGTCCACGTCCTCCACCGGAACCGCAATGTCCTCTTCTCAGTCCTCCTCGTCCTCCTCCGCCTCATCAGTAGTCAACCGCCTTGATCTGTCCTCCCGCACCGCGCCGCCGCTGGGAGGGTTGAGCCTTCCCCTGCTGTCGCTCGAGGTGCGCCGGCGCCTGCGCAACCGTCGGTCCGTCTTCTTCTCGATCGTTCTTCCGGTGGCCTTCTTCCTCATGTTCACCACCACTGACTACTCCGCCACGCCCTACGGCAACGGCAACATCGTGGCGAACATGATGATCGGCATGGCCCTGTACGGCGCACTCATGCCACCACCGGGGCGGGAGCGGCCGTGAGCACCGAGCGGGCCTCGGGATGGAGCCGACAGCTGCGTCTGACCCCGCTGAAGCCCATCGCCTACATCACCGCCAAGGCGATCGTGGGGATGCTCATCAGCGCTCTGGCCATCGGCGCCGTCTACGCCTGCGGCCCCCTGCGTCACGCGCAGATGCCTGCGACGGCCTGGATCTCCTCGGCTCTCATCATCTGGCTGGGCTCCCTGGTCTTCGTCGCCTTCGGACTGTTCGTTGGTTACCTCCTGCCTTCGGACAACGCCATGCAGGTGGTTGGCCCGCTCATGGCCCTGCTCGCCTTTCTCGGGGGCATGTTCATCCCGTTGACGCCGGGCTCCACCATGGATCGCATCGGCAGCCTCACCCCCATGTACGGGCTGCACAACCTGGCGCTGTGGCCCATGGGCGCAGAGACCTTCTCCTGGTGGTGGATGGTCAACGTCCTGACTTGGCTCGCTGTCTTCCTGGGCGGGGCCGCCTGGAGGATGGGCCGGGACACCGCCCGGGTGTGAGACCGTGAGTACCATCAGGGTCGCGAAAAGCCCGCGCCCTGTCCCCGACGAGGCGCGGGCGCGCGCGCGCTGTGGCAGTCGGCTGGGGATCGTGTGGGCCGCCTTCATGGTTCCGGTCGTCAGGGTGGGGCTGGCCCAAGGATCCAGCGGTGGGGTGTGGGGCGCCGTCAGCGCCGTTGTCTCCTGCGCATGCCTGTACGCCGCCTGCTCGCTCAGCGTGAGACGGGTGCGCCAGGGGCCTCGACCTGGCCCAGCCGCCTGGGTCTGTTGCTCATTGTCGTCCGGCGCACTCACGGCCGCTGGGGCCGCCTTCGGCGTGGGCCCCTCAGAGCCTCGCAGCTGGCGGTGTTCCTAGCCGTTGTCCTGTGCCTTCTGCCCTGCCCGGGCTGGCACCATCGGCCCCGTGCGATCCTGGCCGTACGCTGTTCCTCGTCCCCAGGGTGATTTCGTCCTGGTCCACGGTGATGACGCGTGGATCGCCTCCTCGGTGCGGAGGCGCCTGCGTCTTCGGGCGTTACATCATGGAGCAGCGGCGGGTGGCCCATGTTCTGGAGCAGCGCACTCATGAGGCTGGAGATCAATGAGGCGCAACCGCATGAGCCCGGGACATGCATGACATTCTGGGGCACTCGCTGACTGTCATCGCCTTGAAGACCGAGCTCGCCTCCAGGCTCGTCGACACCGCACCGGATAAGGTCAAGGCGGAGCTGACTGAGGTTCAGTCCTGGCACGCTCAGCCCTGGCCGACGATGCGCGCCACCGTCAACAGCTACCGCGAGGCTGAGCCTGGCCGGCGAGCTGGCTCGGGCCACGAACGTCCTGACCTCTGCCGGAGTCCGCACCGACCTGCCGCTGACCGTGGATGCCGTTGACCCCGAGCTGCGCGAGCTCTCTCGCCTGGGTGGTGCGTAGGGCGTCACCAGCGTCGTGCGCCATGCCCACGCCTCGCGCTGCAAGGTGGAGCTGACTACTGATTCCATTGAGGTGGTCGACGACGGTATCGGGCTCGTCTCGTCTGGAGCCAGTGACGGTCACGGGTTGGAGGCTGCGTCAACGCTGCCAGAACAATGGCGCCGATCTGACCACTGGGACGCCTTCCAGCGGCAAGGGCACTGTTCTAGGGTGAGCGCCCATCTGTCGTCTCCGACTGACGCGACGACGACGAGCTGAGGCCGAGCGGCGAACCGCAGTACGCAGCTGCTGATGCACCAAGCCTCGATGAACCACGAGCGACGGAGATGATCGATGATCCGAGTGATGCTGGCCGATGGCCAGGCCGCTGGTGCGCGGCGCTGGCGCGCTGCTCACCTGGAATCCGATATCAAGTCGTCGCCCAGGTAGGAAGCGGCGATGACGTCCTTCCGTCGCACTCGAGCACCGACCCGGACGTCGTTCTGATGGACGTTGACATGCCCGGCACTGACGGGCTGAGCTGTACCGCCAGTCTCCTGGAGCGGCTGCCGACGAGGGTCCTCATCGTCACCACCTTCGGGCGCCCCGGATTCCTGCGCGCGCCGTCCAGTCCGGGGCGCGCGGCTTCGTCGTCAGGATCGCTCCGGCCACAGATCTGGCCGAGTCGGTGCGCATCGGGTCCATGCGGGACTGCGCGTCGTCGATCCAGCGCTGGCCGCCGACTCGCTCGTCTTCGGAGACTCCCTCTGACCGCCCGCGAGACCGAGGTGCTCAGGCCGCCGCCGACGGAGCCACCGTCGCGAAGTCGCCCGGCGCGTTCACCTCTCGAGGGCACCACCCGCAACCACCTCTCCCAGGCCATGGCTCAAGACCGATGCGCCCACCCGGGCCGCAGCAGTGTATCGCCGCCCAGAAGGGCTGGATCATTCAGTAAGGGCGCCTCACCCGACATGGTCGAGACGCCTCCGGCTACCCAGGCTCTGAAACGAGGCGAGTGGCCGGAGGTGTTACTGAGACAGGGCAGGCCCGTGAGCGACAGCTCAGCCCAGCAGCGCGTCGACGAAGCCTTCCGGGTCGAGAGGAGCCAGGTCATCGGCGCCCTCCCCCAGGCCCACGAGCCGACGGGAACGCCCAGTTCCCTCTGAACGAGTGACGACGATGCCGCCCTTGGCGGTGCCGTCGAGCCAGTGAGCACGATACCGGTGATACCGACGGCCTCGGAGAAGACCTGGGCCTGACGCATACCGTTCTGGCCGGTGGTGGCGTCCAGGACCAGGAGGATCTCGCCGACCGGCGCGATCTTCTCCATGACGCGCTGATCTTGCCCAGCTCATCCATGAGACCGGCCTTGTTCTGCAGGCGCCCGGCAGTGTCGACGACGACGACGTCCGCCTCCTGGTCGGCGGCCCGGCGTGCGGCGTCGTAGGCGACGGAGGCGGGGTCGGCGCCCTCCTTCTCCGAGCGCACGACGTCGACACTCACGCTCGCCCCATGTGCTCAGCTGCTCGGCTGCCGCAGCACGGAAGGTGTCGGCCGCACCCAGGACGACGGTCTTGTCCTGGGCCACCAGGACGCGGGCCAGCTTGCCGCAGGTGGTGGTCTTGCCGGTGCCGTTGACCCCCACCATGAGGATGGCCGCGGCGGGCGCTGCCTGCGCCCCCTCGGCCCGGGTGGGGCGCGTCAGGTTGAGGGAGCGGTCGAGGGAGGGGTCGACGAGCTTGAGCAGCTCGGCGCGCAGAACGGTGCGGACCGCCTCGGGGTCGGAGGTGCCCAGGACCTTGGCCTGAGTGCGCAGCTCGTCCATGAGGGAGGTGGTCACCTCGATACCGAGGTCGGAGGTGAGGAGGGTGTCCTCGATCTCCTCCCAGTCCTCCTCGGTGAGGTCACCTCGGGACAGGACGGACAGGACCGCCTTGCCGAAGCCGCCGGCGCCGGCCAGGCGGGCGCGGAGGCGCTGCATGCGACCGGGGATGGACTCGGGGGACTCCAGCGTCGCAGCCGGCTCGACCCTCCCTTGCGCCTCCTCGGCGTCCTCACCCTCTGAGGGCAGAAGGTCCTCAACGGATATGGGCTTGTGGGCGCTGATCTCGTCAGGGACCTGGCCCCGCCGTCTACCGGCATAGAGCCACAGCCCTCCTCCGACGACGATGACCAGGATGATGCCGAGAACGATGAGGATCGGTTCCATGGGCCCATCATGCCCGATCATGGACTCGCTGTGGCGGGTCGTCCTCCCCTGGTCACCTCTCACCCGTGGGAGGCGCAGAGTCACGGACGCACGGCTCGGTCGTGGGGAGAAAAAACTGCAGCATGCCTGTGGGCATGCTGCAGGACGGGCGGATATCTCGAAGTTCTCTCACCGTGTCGTCGCCTGTTGATCCGTATCGCTCTCAGACCAAAGCACCATGAGGGCAGCGAGAAAGAAAGTACGAGGAGCGCCGAGGCGACGTTCTCCGAGGTCAGGATTTTATCCAAAAGTAGCGACGCCACAACCTCATCTCGTCGTGAAAATAATCGTCGGCCATAGTTTTTCACGACGCGGCCGTCACCGTTCACCTCTGAGGTTGAGACAGTCCACCAGCAGCCGGCTCATGCACCTGGCCGCGACGCCGGGAGCCAGCGGAGCCGCGGGTCCTCTCGCGGCATCCATCGCCCTTTCCGACGACGCCGACCAGGCCTCAAAGCCGTCGGTCCCGACGTCAGGCAGCCGGACCCTCGCGTCATGAGATCGGAGAGGCGAGCCTCTGGGGCACGACCTCAACCTCGACATCCTGCTCCTCCAGACGCACCTCCTGCGAGGTTGCGGACCAGGGCCGCGAGATACGCGGGGCCAGGAGCGCACCGGGAAGCGCTCGGCGCAAACCATGCCGAGCACAAGCAGGCCGGCGACCAGCACGACAACGGGGAAGAATCATGACACCCATGGCTGAGGATTCTGCCTGGCGAAATACGATCTGACCAGACTTTGCGAGCATTTGTCGTCCAATCAACAACAAAACCTGATAACTCTTCCTGACACAACAGTGGCTCCGAATCTGAAAACGACCGCCATACTGTAAAGCCAGCTATCACGCTACCCCTCAAGTTTCACTCAGACATCCAGAGTCACAGCCGTACCGCGGTCGGGCTGGGCCAGCCTCTGCGAGACGGCCTTGGTGACCCCGTCACGCATCGTGATGCCGTGAGAGGCGTCAGCCACCTCCATGGTCCGTTTCTGATGGGTGATGATGATGAGCTGGCTGGGCGCCGCAGCTCGGTAAAAATCTCCAGCAACCGCCCCCGAGGTTCGTGTCGTCCAGAGCCGCCTCACCCTCGTCCCATGACGTAGAACGGCGAGGGCGCGCTGAAGATCGCCACCAGCAGGGCCACGGCGGCCAGTGATCGCTCGCCTCCTGAGAGCAGGGAGGCCGCTTGACCTTCTTGCCGGCGGGGCGCGCCTCGATCTCGATGCCGGTGGTGAGCATGTCATCAGGATCCGTGAGCACCAGACGTCCTCTCCACCCGGGAAGAGCCGGTCGAGACGGAGGCGGAGCGGCGGGCGGTGTCCTCGTGAGCCTGGGCGAAGACCTCCTGGACCCGAGCGTCGATCTCCTCGACGATGCTCAGCAGGATCATCTCGTGAGCGCGAGGTCGGCCAGCTGCTCGGCCAGGAACTGGTGACGCTGCTCCAAGGCCGCATGCTCCTCCAAGGCCAGCGGGTTGACCTTGCCGAGTCGGGCGAGGTCGCGCGAGGCCTGGCCAAGCGCTTCTCCTGCTCGGGCGCACGTAGGGACGGCCCATGTGACCGGTGCTGGGCGAGGCATGAGCATCATCCCGGCTTCCAGCAGGGTCAGGCTGCCAGCCCGGAGGCTGCGTCAGCGTCCTCGATAAGATCGGGGACAGCATGTGCAGCCCGTACTCCTCCACGAGGGTCCAGCTCCAGGCCGAGCTCGCTCTGGCGCGCGCCCTGCCAGAGCCTCCAGACGCATGCGCTGCTCAGCCCTGGCCACCTCCTCGCGGTGGGCGGCATCGGTGAGACTACCGAGTTCCTTGGTCAGCCGGTCGATCTCCTCACGAACCTCATTGGTTGCGGACAGAGCCTGGGCTCGTTCGGCCTCAATGGCCGCGCTCATCGGCTGCCTGCTGAACATGAGGCGCGCCGCCTCGGCGACGCGCGCGCCTGATCCCGCACATGGGTGGCGACCGCCAGCTGGGCGCTGCGGCGCTGCTGGGCCCGTTCGGCGGCGGCACGCTGCTCCCGTTCACGGCGCGCGGCCGCCCGCAGCCAGTCGGCGCGGCCGCGGCTGGGCCTCACGCTCCTCGGCGGTGCGCAGAGCGAGCCTGGCGTCGGTCTCGGCGGCGCGGGCCTGGCGAGCAGCATCCGCAGCGGTCTCACGCTCCTGGCGGGCAGCCTCAAAGTACGCGCTCATGGCTGTCGGGGCGCCTCCTCCCACGGGCGCCCCGTCTCCGCCCCCGGCACCGTCCGGCCGCTCCAGAATCTTCTGCATCTTTGGACCCACCCTCCCACCTCCGGCCAGTGCGGCGGTGGCAGCCGCGAGCTCGGCGGTGCGTTGGACCGACTCGGCCTCGGCACGCTCCAGCACCCGGCGGGCGTCCGGTCTCCTGCGGCGGCGTGGGCCGCCGAGGTCAGACGGGCCATCGCCTCGGCGGCCCCGGGCGGCCTCGGCGTCAGCCTGGCGCAGGGCGGACAGTGCCTCGCTGAGCGCCTGGCGAGCAGCATCCTCCTGGCGACTGGGCCTCCTCCAGAACCGCGTCGGCCTCGGTCTCCGGCCTGGGCGGCGGCGGCGGCCTCAACGTCGGCCTCCTCGTGGGCGGCAGCGAGCTCGAGGACCGAGGATGCCCCTCGCTCGGCCCCGGCGACCCAGCCGGGCGCCAGGACGTCACCGTTGCAGGTGGCACGACGGCGTCAGGCAGCTCGCGCGCAGCGCCCTGGCGATCTCGGGTCCTCGACCACCCAGGAGCTCTTGAGCAGCCCGTCCAGGACCTGCTCGAGGCTCCCCGGCTGCGCAGGACTGACGAGCCTGCGAGCCGCCAGCGCTCCGTGACCGGAGCCGGCACCGCTTCATCATCGGTGTCGGCGGCAGCGCTCAGTGAGGATCATCGGCCAGCACCAGTCGCACTGCCCCGATGTCCTGGCTGCGGGCATGAGTCGAGGTCCGGCCGGGGCCGCCTCGGCATCGGTGGCCAGGCCGGCCTCAGCGAGCACTCCCAGGAGGGCGGCGACGGCGTTCTCCCAGCCGCGCTCGACACTGAGGTGCCCCGCAAGCGGGCCGAGGAGACCATCGATACCGGCTTGCAGCAGCGCGGCCGTGCCGTCCTGGCCACGCAGGGACATGGCCAGGGTGTCGCGCCTGGCGGTCCAGGTGGCCCGGTCGGAGGCGGCTTCCTACGCGCGTCTGTCGCGGCCGCGACAGACCTCACGGAGTTTCAGCCAGGTGCCGCGTGGCCTCGTCGTGCGCGGATGCGGCCCGGGCCGCCACGTCAGCCGTCACCCCTGCCTCGGTGAGCTCCTGCCGTCGAGCTCCGGCACAGTCCAGCCCACCGCTGGCCGCCTCTACCGGTTCCATCCTCCCCGGCCTCGACCAGGACGGCCCGGGCGCTGCTCCCGAGCCTCAGCGGCCCTTAGCGCACTGCGCGCCTGCTCGAGAGCGGCCAGGCTGGCCTCATGGCGGCTGCGGGCCGAGGCGACGCACCCGCCGGCCCGGGCGATGGTCTCACGTCGCTCTGACACACGACGCTGAGCGGCCGAGAGCTCCTGGTCCGCCACCCTCTCAGCAGTCTCCGCGTCCGTGCGCACCCGGGTGGCGTCACTGAGTGCAGTGCGGGCGGCCTCGACGGCGTCGGCGAGCTCCGCCTCCTCCCGACCAGCGGCCTCGGCCCGCCGCTCGAGCTCTTCTGGGTCGGTGCCGTGGCTCGGAGCGGGGGCGGAGGCCAGGAGCCGGATCCGCTCACCGGCCACGTCCGCGAGCGCACCGAGGGACTGGGCTGTGCCGGTGAGATCCTCCCAGATGCTGCCGGCACGGGCGAGACGCTGGGCGGAGGTGGTCTCGATGGCGGCCAGCTCGCTCAGACGCACCCTGGCGACGCGCTCGGCCTCCTCGACGGCGCTGCGGCGCCGCGCCAGAGGCCTCCTTGTCCTCATCGCCGGCCTCCAGGAGGGACTGAGCCTGACGACGTCGTCGGCCAGGAGCCGGGCAGTGGCGTCACGAACCTCGACCTGGATGCTCCGGAGCTCGCCGGGCGATGGCGGCCTGCCTGGCCAGGGGACCGAGCTGGCGGCGCAGCTCCTGGGCAGGTCGGAGACGCGGGCGAGGTCGGCGGCCATGGACTCGAGCTTGCGAAGAGCGCGCTCCTTGCGCTTGCGGTGCTTGAGGACGCCGGCGGCCTCCTCGATGAAGCCCCGACGGTCCTCGGGCGTGGCGCTCAGGACCGCGTCGAGCTGCCCCTGCCCGACGATGACGTGCATCTGGCGCCCCAGACCGGTGTCGCTGAGGAGCTCCTGGACATCGAGAAGGCGGCAGGGACTGCCGTTGATCCAGTACTCCGACCACCGCCGCGGAACAGGGTGCGCGAGATGGTGACCTCGGTATAGTCGATCGGCAGGCGCCGTCGGTGTTGTCGATGGTCAAGGAGACTCGGCGCGCCGAGGGCCGGGCGGGAGCCGGCGCCGGCGAAGATGACGTCGGCCATGGAGCCGCCGCGCAGGTTCTTGGCGCCCTGCTCCCCCATGACCCAGGTCAGGGCGTCGACGACGTTGGACTTGCCGGACCCGTTCGGGCCGACCACGGCGGTGATGCCGGGCTCCAGGCGGAGGGTGGTTGACGAGGCGAAGGACTTGAATCCCTTGATCGTCAACGTCTTGAGGTGCACGGGTGCCACCCTAACAGCGCAGATGGTTCTGACGGAGACATAACGACAAAGGACTTGACACGACCACGCTGGACAAGCAGACTTTCCATATCGCGACGGCCGGGTACGCAGCGCGTGCGCCTGCTTCACCAGCCCCACCCACCCCTCGTCCCCGAACCCCAAGGAGCCACGATGCTCGTACTGTCCGGCCTATCCAAACGCTTCGGGAGCCTGCAGGCCCTGGACGACCTCTCCCTGTCCCTGGACCGCGGTGAGATCGTCGGCTTCGTCGGCGCGAACGGGGCGGGCAAGTCCACCACGATGCGCATCGTCATGGGGGTGCTGGCCGCCGACTCCGGCGCCGTGACCTGGAAGGGCGCCCCCATGGACGCCTCCATCCGACGCACCATCGGTTACATGCCCGAGGAGCGCGGTCTCTACCCCGGATGAAGGTGGCCGAGCAGCTCATCTATCTGGCCCGTCTCCACGGACTGTCGGCCTCCGCCGCCAAGGCGGCCGCCAACCAGTGGACCGAGCGCCTGGGCCTGGAGGAGCGCCGCGGCGACGAGGTGCAGAGCCTGTCGCTGGGCAACCAGCAGCGCGTCCAGCTGGCCGCCGCGCTGGTGAGCGACCCCGAGCTGCTCATTCTCGATGAGCCCTTCTCCGGCCTGGACCCGGTGGCCGTGGACGTCATGAGCCAGGTCATCCTGGGCGGGCGGCTCGGGGTGCCCTCTCTTCTCCTCCCACCAGCTCGACGTCGTCGAGCGCCGTGTGACCGCGGGTCATCATCCGCTCGGGCCGACTCGTGGCCGACGGCACGGTTCCTGAGCTGCAGGCCACCGAGGCGCCCCGATGGCGGGTCGTCGTCGAGCAGGCCACCGGGAGCGCACCGGTGGAGGCCGGCTCTTGCAGAACCTGCCCGCCCCGATCGACCTCGATGACGCCCGGCCGCCTGGTCATCACCGCGCAGGAGCCGATGAGCAGGACCTGCTGAGTACCGCTCAGCGCCTGGGGACGGTGCGGCGAGTGTCCCGGTGCGCCACCCGCTCACCGAGATCTTCCGGGGACGTCCTCACCACTGCCGCCCGTGAGGGACCGCAGACATGAACGAGACGAAGGAGGCTCACTGATGAGCGACCGGACCAGCCCCATCACTCGCCGTCAGGAGATCGCCCTGGTCACCGGCCGCGAGCTGCGGCGCACCTGCTGAAGAAGTCGACCATCATCCTGACCCTGGTGCTCATCGCCGCCGTCGGAAGCATCGTCGGCGTCGCTTCTACACCCGGGACCCAGGACGAGGCCTACCGGGTCGGTCTCAAGGGCGTGACGGTTGCTCAGGCCACCGGGTTGGACAAGGTGGCCGCCTCCACGGGAGACGATTGAGCTCGTTGACGTCTCCGCGCACCAGGCGAAGGACGTCCTGGCCGACGACGCCCCCGAGGGCACGCCGCACGTGGACATGGTTCTCGACGTCTCCGGCTCCGCCCCCACCATCACTGTGGAGAAGTCGGCTGACGACGCGGTCGTCTCGGGGGTCACGGCATTCCTTCAGCAGTCGGCTCTGGGCCAGCAGATCGCGTCCCTGGGAGGCGATCCCGCCCAGGTGGCCTCGCAGCTCAGTGCCGCCAAGCCTGAGGTCACGGCGCTCCATGCCCCTCAGCGCGATTCCGCCGACTTTCGGCTCGCGCTACGCGATCCTCATGACGATCGACATCCTGCTGCTGTTCGCCATCATGGGCGGCGGTCAGTTCATCGCCCAGGGAGTGGTGGAGGAGAAGTCGAGCCGGATCGTGGAGATCCTCCTGGCCTGCGTACGGCCCAGCTCGCTGTTGGCCGGCAAGATCCTGGGGATCGGCATCGCCTCGGTGCTGACCACGGGAGTCGTCGCCGTCGCCGGGGTCATCACCGCGAAGGCAACGGGAGTCATGCCGGACATCAGTCTCAACCTGGACGGCGTGCTCGTCGCGATGATCGTGTGGATGATCGTGGGCTACGCGATCTTCGCGGTCGCCTTCGGGGCCGCGGCCTCACTCGTGAGCCGTCAGGAGGACGTCGCTCGGTGAGCATGCCCTGGTCATGCTCTCGATGATCCCCTGCGTCCTGAGCTTCCAGGATGGCCACTGGGGACACCAACAGCGTGACCTTCCGAGTGCTGTCCTACCTGCCGCCCTTCGCCCCCTTCATGATGCCGGCGCGCCTGGTGCTGGGGATCTCCTCCTGGACCGAGCAGCTGATCGCCCTGGGGATCGCACTCGTCTTCCTTCCGCTGCTGGTGCGTGTGGCGGCGGCGATCTACACCCGAGCCGTCACCCGTACCGGCGCCCGGGTCCCGCTCAAGGAGGTCCTCAGGAGGGCGGAGCGGGCCTGAGCACGGTCCTCATCCGCCTTCACCGACCACATACCGACGACGATGGTGCGCCTCCCCATGAAGGGAGGCGCACCATCGTCGTCTGATGGCAGCCGTCAAGCGCTCTGCGCGGCGGGTTGAGAGTCAGCCGGCCAGCTCGGGGAACCAGATGGCGATCTCGCGGGCGGCGGACTCGTCGCTGTCCGGAGCCGTGGACGAGGTTGAGGATGGCGAGGGTGCCCCAGTCACGTCCCAGGTCTCCGCGGATGGTGCCGGGGGGCGGCTGTGGTGGGGTCGGTGGGGCCCATGAGGCTGCGCACGCCCTCGACGACGCGCTGCCCCTCGGCGACCGCGGCCACCACGTTGCCGGAGGTCGTGTACTCCACGACACCGGGGTAGAAGGGCTTGTCCACGTGCTCGGCGTAGTGCTCGGCAAGGATCTCCTCGGTGGGCGTAAGGACCTTCAGGGCCGTCAGGGCGTACCCCTTGGCCTCGATACGACGCAGGATCTCACCGGTGAGGCGACGCTCGACGGCGTCGGGCTTGATGAGAACGAGGATGCGACCGGTCTGGGACGTGCTGGTCATGGGGCTCCTTGGTGGGTTGGCGGGTGAGAGACCGAGTGGACCATAACGGGTCCGGGCCCTGCCGGCCATGGCAGAGCCGGGCTCAGGCCTGCTCAACCACCAGGATCGAGGCCGAGCACGGTCGCAGGCGGCGTCAAGAGCTGCCTGAAGGATGAGCGCGGAGGACTGGGCTCCGGGGTCGCGGTGGCCGCAGGAGCGCTCCCCCAGGAAGGAGGCCCGACCGCGACGGGCCTGAAGGGCTCGGTGTCCTGGGCGCCTTGACGGCGGCCTGCGCCGCTGCGGGTGAGACACCGACCTCGTCCTCTCCGACCTCAGCGGCCTCCTTGGCGGCCACCGCCGCAGGGCGCCAGGCGTCGGCCATGGTCTTGTCCCCGCTGTTGGCGTGCCCCCGGACCTCCAGGCCCGGGTGGCCTCCTCCAGGCGCAGGGCCAGCTCTTCCGGCCCCAGGAGGCGGCCTCGCTGGAGCAGGGAGGCCTTGAGGAGGCCGTTCCCAGCAGCGGCCCACCGGCGCCGCCGACGGTGGCCATGAGGGTGGTGGCGACAGAGCTTGAGGACTCCTCCGGGATTCGCCGGAATGCCTCCGGCCTGCTGAGCGGCGTTGAGCTTGGAGACCACTGCTTTCGTGCCACGGTCCAGGTTGTCCCCGTGGTCGGCGTCTCCGATGGCTCGGTCCAGCTCGGTCAGCTCTGCGCGGTTCTCAGCGATCAGATCGGCGGCGCGGCGGGCCCAGTCGAGGGCCCAGGCGGCGTCCAAAGACATGGTGCTTCCTTCTCGGGTCTTGGCAGGTGTTGGTTCCAGGCCTGACCGTCATGCACCCGGGGGTGAAGGACGACCATGTGGCTGTGATCGGGCCCCGCACGGACCCGATGGGCCCCAGCGCATCCCGGGAACGTCCGTGGGACGCGCAGGAGCAGGCCGACAAGGTGCTCATCGCCCGCTCGCGGTTCCATCCTCTCACGCACCTTGCCGCCTCGCGCGTTGAGGCAACCAATTGGTTGGCGACCAGTCCGATCACGTGCACCGCCACACATGACACGGAGACGTCAAGCGACGTGATCGCTGTGTGTACATACTTCGGAGCGACATGACTCACCGATACGCCCTTTTGTGCTATGTATCATGTGACCGGTTTCCGGAATCATCCTCCCGAGCCTCAGGCATAGCGTCCCATCTTCCTCGCTCTCCCCATAAGAAAGACGACCTCCGCAGAGCACCTGAAGTCCGTTGACCGAATCCTCCTTTCCCGAGGCCCGGTGGGCCTCGCCCGTGCTCCCGCTCCTGTGCGCCCTGACGCTCAGTGCCTGCGGCACGAACGGCGCAGCATCCTGGACGCCGCCTCCACCCCATCCAGCCAGGCGACCTCCGCAGCACCGCACTCGACAGCCCCTGTCGACACCCCGCAGACGAGCAGAAGCCATCAGCGACAACACCGCAGACCACCTCGCCATCGCCATCTCAGCCCACCCAGACCGCCGACAGCCCCACCCCCACACCGGCGAACACCGCCCCCGACCGCAGCACGCTCCTCAGTGCCTCACTGTCCCTGCCCTCGACGTGCCCAGCCACCGGCCCCGCATCCTTCTCCGGCGGACAGGCCCTCTCAGCTTCGGGGATTCGCCAGGATCGAGGAGCCCTCAGCCACCCTACACCGTCAACGGCACTCCCACCATCGCGGTGGCGCTGACCTGCAACGGCGGCGGTTCAGCCGCCTTCCGTCTCTGGCGTTCTACGACGACGAGCTGAACCTCATCGCCTCCTACGATCTGTCGAAGATCAGCGACGCAGAGTCCTACGAGCCCACCGTCACCTCACTGGAGCCCCAGGGCGACACCTGCACGTGGAGTGGAGCAACGAGAGCTCCCCACGGACACCCGTGGGATACACAGCGGATCAGGCACGGGCAGCGCTGACCTGAGCTGGAACGGGAGCTCATTCGACAAGTCGAACGTCACAGTCCACGACGCCCTAGGGGAACCAAGTGAGCAGCTAGGAGTCAAGGCCTGCCGAACAGGGCGCGGGCCTCTGCAGCCAGGACCACGGAGCCGACAATGAGAATTCCCTGAGGAGGTCAGCGGGGTGTCATACCCCTCGGACAGGGCGACGGCCTGAGCCACACCCTCGCCGAGCTGCTGGCTCACGACGACACGGTCGGCAATCGAGACCTCCTGGGCGATCCCGCCCAGATCATCAACATCCATCGCCCGGGGCGAGTCGATGGGGACGCACACAACGGCGTCGGTCACAGGCTCCAGGCCCGCCAGGATGCCCCTCGGCATCCTTGTCCGCCATGACGCCCAGGACCGCAACGAGGTGCTGGAAGCCGAAAGCTCCTCGATGGCTCCGGTGAGGGCCTCGATGCCGTGGGGTGTGTCCGGCGTCGACCAGTACCGTGGGCGAGGAGCGCAGCACCTCAGGCGGCCCGGGCTGGTGACGGAGGCGAAGCCGTCCTCGACGATGCGCGCGGGCAGCCGGCGCCGCCGTGGATCGCCTCGGCGGCCGCCAGGGCCAGCAGGGCGTTGTGAGCCTGGTACTCCCCGTGCAGCGGAACGAAGGCGTCCTCGTAGACGGCCGCTGCGGTAGCAAAGGTGACCATCTGGCCGCCGACGGCGAGCTGGCGGTCAAGAACCTGCAGGACGCCGGCCTCCGGTGAGGCGGGGTCCTCCTGCGGGTCTCGCTCCCGACGCACGATCGCCCGGTGAGAGACCACTGCCTGCTCGATCTCGGCAGCGGCGTCGGGGACCTGATGGGCGACGATGACGGTGGAGCCGTCCTGATGATGCCGGCGCTCTCGTGAGCGATCTCGGTGATCGACGAGCCCAGCCAGCGCTCGTGGTCGCGCCCGATCGGGGTGATGACGGCGACGTCGGAGCCGATGACGTTCGTGGCGTCCCACCGCCCGCCCAGGCCCACCTCGATGACGGCGACATCGACGGGATAGTCGGCGAAGGCGGCCAGAGCCATGACGGCCAGGACCTCGAAGAAGGACAGGCGAGGCCCACCTGCGGCCTGAGAGCGCTCGTCGACCATGGCAACGTATGGGGCCACGTCCTCCCATGCGGCGATGAAGTCCTCCTCGCTGATCGGTTCACCGTCGAAGCTGATGCGCTCACGGATGGTGGCCAGGTGCGGAGAGGTGAAGCGGCCGGTGCGCAGGCCGCCGGCGGCCAGAAGGCGCTCGGTCATACGGGCGGTGGAGGTCTTGCCGTTGGTGCCGGTGATGTGCACAGTGCGGTAGGTGCGCTCGAGGTTGCCCAGGAGATCGAGGACGGCCTCGACTCGTTCCAGGGAGGGCTGGACCTGGTGCTCGGGAGCGCGCGCGAGGATCTCGGCCTCGACCTCGCGCATGCGGGCGGAGACCTCGACGCCGCGGGCAGCGGCCTCCAGGTCGCGCAGGTGCTCACCCTCGGAGTCGTCGGGGAGCTGAGGCTCCCAAGAGTCCCAGTCGTCGGAGTCATCGGCGTCCACCTCGGCGAGGAGCTCCTCGAGACGGTCGGTGTCGCCGCCGGGGATCATGTTAGCGGCGACGAGCTCGCGCAGAGCCTCAAGGTCCTCACGGTCCTGGACCTCGGTGTCGACCTCCTGCTGAGCACCAGCAGCCTGAAGGTCGGCGACGGAGACAGTCAGCCCCTCGGCCGGATCTGGGGCGCCTGCGGCCTCCAGGTAGGGCAGGAGCTCGGGGTCGACACCGGTCTCACCGAAGACGGCGTCGACGACCTCCTCCCCGTGGCGCCCTCAGGGGATGCCGAAAGGCGGCACCCAGTGGGGTGGGTTCTGAGCCGGATCCTGCTCAAGGTGCCGGTTGTGGCGCTCGTCGTTCATGGGTCCTCCATCTGCGGGCGCTCACGCGCCGCTGCCGCGCGCACCATACCGCAGTAGAAGCAGTAGAAGTAGAACTCGTGCAACCCTCACCTCGATGCGTTAGGCTCAGCGACGGAATAAACGGTGCAAGCTCATCCGCGATGCATCGAAGCGTGTTTCACTCACCACCACAATAAGGTAGACGATTCAATGACGCACTCTACTTCATCGACGCCATCCAACGAACTACTATATCTCACCGACGACGTCGCAATTCCGAGAGAACTCTTTGAAGCACACCAAAAAGGTGACCTGGTATTGTTCGTTGGCGCCGGAGCCTCCATGTCACAACCAACCGGAATGCCAGATTTTGGGAGATTAGCAGAAACGCTCGCCAACAAAGCTGGAACGTCATTTCTTGGAGAGAATCAGGACACCGACAGACTTCTCGGAACCCTCCCTACCACATTCAACATCCGTCGCCACACGAAAACTATCTTCAAAAGAGAAGAATCCCGACCCAACACGGTTCATGACTCAATTATTCAGCTTGCCAACACCTCCGAAAAATTTAAAATAATCACAACAAACTTCGACTGCCTTCTCGAAGAAATAGCTAACAGCAATCCACACACCAAAACTTCTTGGCGTTTCTGCGATAAACCTTTAACCCCAGAAGAGCACGACTGAAGGGATTGTCCACATTCACGGATCAGCCAAGGGCGAAGAAAGCAATATCATTATTACAGACGAACATTTCAGTAGAACTTACATGTCAGAGGGAACCGCACGAAAGTTTATCGAAAAAATCCTCAAGACATATCACGTCCTATTTGTTGGATACAGTTACAACGACACAATGATGCACTACTTAACCCGAGCAATCCGTTCGGAATCAACCAAGCAACACTATATATTCTTATCGGACAGTGAGATAAGAGCAGGTCGACAATGGGCGCTACTCAATCTCAAACCCATTGAATACCCAGCGTTATCTAGGGTTCTCCAAGAGACCAGATCACCTGAGCTTCCAAGGGCCCTCTACATGTGGGCTAGACTTGCGTCGTCATCCTTGAATGCTGACTCACAAGAAGTACAACGGCTGGCAGAAATAAAACCTGGACTCTTATCGAAGCCGGAGCAAACATTTCTTCTACGTAAACTAAGCGAGGAAGAAGGATTAAATGCGTTCATCGAGGCACTCAAGAAAAATCAGATATCAGGCTAGAAGAATGGGCAATGTGGGTGCAATCCAACAGTTGCCTAAACAAGACCTCGAATACTTTTGGCGAACCACTAAACCAAGAAACGACGATTACATTACTAAACGAACTGGAGTACAAAAAAACAGGGGAAGGCTACCTCGCAGGGTGGCGATGGGCACTTCCAAGGATACATGAGGGTGGGCCCTTGAGCGAAAATTCATCGGCCTTCAAGCTAGAAATAGCGATCGAAAAACGAGAACGAACTAGCTAAACACTCATTCCCAAGGCTAATCAACAGCAGCGTGAAGTCGGATTCGAATCCAACTCCGTTAAAATCGACGCTCTTATATAAGATCGCAATAAAAGCCAACTACAAAGAAGTAGCTACATATTTCAAAGAAGTGTATCACGATCCTTCTTCTAGCCACCAGAAGAAGGTCGAGAGTCTCCTTAAGCGAAATTTAAATTCTATCGCCCATATTCTGGCGTGCTTCTTTCCGGAATTAAATACGACCTCCAATGACAACGAATTAAAACAGAAATTTTATGAGGTATTCCGTGGAGATGGAGCAGAGGTCGCACTACTCCAACTCGACAAACTGTACGCTAATCATTTCAAAGATGAGTTTGAGAAGATTAGGTTCTTATGCAACATAAAAAAATGGAGAGCAGAGTCCGTTGCTGCCGGTACGCGGTTATGCGCCACGACAAGCGATGATTCCTTGTCTTTAAATCTTGAAAAGCTAGAAGAAGTTAGTCGTCTAGCAGGTCCAACTGAAATGGAGCAGATAAAAGAGTCGTTGATTCGGATCTCATATCTCAACTGTTCCACATCATCTGAAAGGACATCGGAAGCAAGCCAAAAGAAATGGCTTATCGGGCTATTCAACGAATGGATTGAAGCTGTGGCCAAAAATGATCACCTTCCTTTATTGGACTGGAGATTGTTTTCAGAAATGCTTGACAGTAAAAATCATGCCCTGAGGCGGGCAGCAGCAGAATCACTTACAAGGGAGATAAGTATTCTTAACCATTGCGACCCTTTGTTCGTAGAGGAAGTTCTGCTTCCTCATTTCCTAGTTCAGAATTACTGGAGTAAGAATGTTGATTCTTTCATTGAAATGATCCTGAAGATGCTCGAGCATTTACATAAAGATTCTCTCGCGCTTAAATCGGTACTTAATCTGACGGTCACCATGGATGATAGCAATGGCACCGGAAACATCAGCATGGACTTCGCTAGAAAAGCGAATACTTTCCTCGTCGGCACGATAGCGACCCCGGAGAAACATGGTCACAAAGAAAAGCAGTGGAAGGGCTGGATCAGGGGCCACGTTATTGATCGTTTGGCGGGGATCCCTCGCGACGCATCAGAGGAGGAACTACTTTTATGGGCGGATGCTGCAATTAAAGTGAAGGATGTGGACCCAGGATCCGTCAGATTATTCTCAGACGATCCTGCCGCCATAATCTTGGCTAGAGCGATAAGCGATTATCTCCATGACGGCTCTAACTCAGACACGCTTGAAACTGAGTGGCCTTGGATTAAAACATATATGTCTGAACGACTGGCTAGTGGCATAAGTGTGGAAGAAAGATCAGCCTGGCGGACATTGTTCCTCGACTGCAGGAGCACATCAAGGATGGAATCGAGTGTTGACTCCAACATACCACCTCATTCGGACCGTTTGATGGGAGGCTAATCAGCCTAATACATCTTCATCCTGACAATAATGATAATATCGCTCTCTGTGATTTCTACATTAAACGCTTTAAAAACACATGTAGTTTGACAGACAAAGTGGACTCACTTAATCTCCAGACCCTTAAATACTACTTCAGTCTATTGCTCACAAGCCGCGGAGATAAGGTGGAAGAACTCTCGAACCTTATTCCCTACCTATCCCCTAAGAGCGAATAGTGGTTATTCGTTTGAAGGATGGTAGGTAACGCAGTTGGCTGTACCAGGCACCTTCCCGGCCCAGCCAACTGCGCCCCCTGGCCCCGGTCAGGCCTCGCCTTCACGTCGACCTTCTCGACGGTGGCGGTGGGATCCTCGCAGCCGGGTCCGCCACGACGGAGGCATCCACGC
>BNJU01000708.1_pt1 | contig 92942 bp, 134 predicted proteins | sample 8539281 | NCBI WGS metagenome assembly BNJU01 (sample SAMD00202456, study PRJDB9452) | human saliva metagenome | isolation source: human saliva | place: Japan
TAAATACGCCTCTGATGAACTACTGTCCAGTGAAATTCTTATTTTCCCGTTTTTATTGGTTTGTGTTTCTCCTGCCTTTTTAATTAAAGATGCAGATTTCCGTGTTGATATGTCGCAATGGAAGTTTCTCGTTTTGCGTAACTGCCGGCATTGCCAGTATGTTGTTAACCTTTACGCGATTAAATATTTACCAATTTCCATTGCGACTTTAGTATTGATGAATGTCCTCACTTTGTGCCTTTTATTGCTGTTTTCAAAGTCAGAACACCATTAAAAGTATTAGCTTGTAGTTTTGGTTTATCGGCGTATCCATCAATATGCTGACCAACGGATCAATGAATATCAACCTCATCCATGTAGGTTATGTTAGGTGCTGTGCTAGCAGCTGCGGCATTTATCAGGCTTACAAGAGCTCAATAAACAACCACCTAAAATATCAAAGTATTGTTCTATTAGGCCTGATTTATTGCTAATTTTTCATCACGCAGTGAAAAAATGAGTTACATGATTTGCATTACTGCTTTTGGTGGTGGCGGATTCGGTCTTATTTTCCAATTGCCACCACTCGCGCTTTTAAACAAGCGCCTGCAAATGTTATTACGCTTTTGTTTTACTGGCGTGATTTTCCGGTATCTGTGACTGGTTTTCAGATAATGTACTAGTTTGAATTTCTGATTGTTTCATTAGTCATCATTATCGCTGTCAACCTAAGCTACAGGAATGTGGGCAACAGTGAACTGGATCCAGCCAGATAAAATATAATCATTCTCAATAACATTGTTTGAGTGTATAATCCAAATGCTTTTATTATTGAGGGACACAATATGATTATTCAAAACCACTTAGCTTCTGCATTATTAATGGTATCCGGCATTCGCTAGCGCCGTGACGGCTAGATGCCAAAGGTGAATTTACTTCGATAAAACCCCGTCGTACAGTAGCATTGGAATATTCTTTTGTGGATGCTTTAGCCCAAGTCGGTGTTTCAGTGGGTGGCTGACGATAACAAAATCGATCGTGCTTCTTGCCGCAAGTGCGCGGGTACATTGCTGCATGGCAAATCCGTTGGCACGCGTTCTCAACCGAGTCTTGAAGTGATTGCTTCCTCAAACCCGACTTTAATTACTGCCGATCCTTCCCGTCACAGCGGTGTTTGAAGAATTGAAAAACGGTGCCAACAGTGATGTTCGATTCTTCGTCAGAAAGTTAGTCAAGAAAATCTTTGAAACTGCGCGTGTGGCCTGCGATTTAGTGCGAACGTGCGAAGCGAATGAAAGCGTGAAGATCGCAATGAACATACTGATTACATTGCCAACATTGCATCTAGGTGTAAGCAAAGGTGTGCCTCATTTGCACTTCCGGAGAAGATAAATTTAATATCCAAAATGACAATGGCTGTGCGGGTAGCTTCTCAATCGACTACTAGGTTTTGGCCCCAACTAAAACTCATTAGTAAGATCGTGCTGTAGAAATCCAACCTGAACAATTAGGTACTGAAAAACCAGAATACTTGTTCATCGCCCATTATCGTCGATGAAAGCATTGCGCTCGCAAATGGGAAGCTGAGCCACTGTGGAAAGCCGCCCGCCGCAAAAGCGAAAACTATGTTTGCTAGGCGCGATGCCGACTACCGTGGGCTCGTGGTCGTAGCTTAGCATGAGCTAAAATTATGGCAAACACAATTGAAGGTTTCGTGAACACAAAATAATGATGAAGTCCACTTTCCGTTGTCTTCTCATTCTTGGCTTTCCTATTATGGGGAAGCCTGTTTACGGCATTATCCTATCGAAATTCGCCGACCGCTTGCAGCTTTTCAAGCGCTCCTCTGATGGCGATGAATTGCCAAAATTTTGCGGCGTTGATTTACGCTACGCGCGCGCATTAGTTGGCATGATTTTTAGGTGCCAATCTTGCAGTGGCGGGGCAAGTTGTTACAAACCACGCGCGTAATCCACTCAGCCTCGCCTCACGCTACTTCTAGCGGTGTGAACTCAGGAGCTAGTCTGCGATGGTAAACCACCAGTGCGTTTAGCCCCTTGATTCTTTTCACTTGCTATTGTTTCTAGTGGCCAGTATCGGTGGCGGTCTGAGTTGGTTTGTAGTGCTGGATCGTGCTCAAACGGATGGAAAGACAACAGTGGAGATCGTAGCCGAGCGATTTTAGCGATTGCCGTATCACCGCTTTTGTGCCAGCGCCCACGAAATTGGTGCTGATCATCGCGGAAGATCACGCTGGTATTGGCATGAGTTGCTGCTGGCGGCATTTGCGCATGCCTGTCGAATCGAATCATTGACGTTATTTCGCCCTTTATTTTGACCGCAATCTTTTCGCCTCGCTTTTTGCCTGTAGTCGTTTGAATTTACCCACCTGCGTGATGAATCCGCGCGTCTTTGTAAGTCAGGGCATCAACTCTCTCCGCTTTACGGCACAAGGCATGCCAACATCATGGCGTGTTGGTTGATTGCAGGTTCAAGCGGCGTTGCCGGCCCGGGCAGGCCTTTATTGGCTACCGTGCCCCATCTTTGCCCGCTATTGATTGTTGGCGACGTGCGAAAATCGCTCTGGCATGATGCCACTCGGCGTACCTAATGCTGGCCGCAGATACCACGTGCCCGCGCGGTCAACTTCCTAGTGAAGTGCCTGCCGGTGCAGTGCTTTGCCTTAATCGGTGCCCCAGTCTTCGTATTATTTTGCCAGAGGAAGACACTCAATGCGAGCTTTCATGTATCTTTTTCGCGCTATCGGCTTTTTGCGTCATCACGCTCAGTATGATGGTGGTACCACTCTTTGGATCGAGCCTGCGCTGGCAATTCTGTATCACGCTTTCTGTGAGGAAATTTGGCGGCCTTTCAGCCTGATGATAAAAACTATTTTACCTTGATGATGGAATATCGCCCACCCGCGCAGTATTAGCTGATTTTATTAGGCGGAGCCTTAGCACTTCGGTGTATTAGTGCACAGCGGTGCGCAATCCACTTGCCTCTCCCCGATATTTCTTAGGGATTAACAGCGGCAGGCGGTCGCTGCAAATGCTTTCGGTATTGATGCTCTTGCCAAACTTAGCATTTTACTGGATGCCAATTTTTGCCTTTAGGCGGCGTACTTTTGTCATTTTGTTGGTCGTGTGCGGTTTTTAACTCGCCCTATCAAAATGGCAATTATTGGGGTCGCACTTTTCCGCATTATGGGCAGCTATTAATATCTGATGCTTACTAATCCGGTCGAGATCAACACGGCTATGTTATGGCTCACCGCAGTCTATGGGCTGTCTTATTTGAATGTGGTATTGCCATGGTTAGTAGTATTGCCTTTACCATTTATTTTCTGTCGATCTCGACACCCCTTGGTTTAGGTGAAAACAAAGCTCCACCCTGGGCGTGACCAAAATAAAGTAACTGCTGTTTAGTTAGCAGCCCTCTACCAGCCGTAATTTCAGGTCCGATTGTCTTTTTTAGGCGAATATCCACATCTTGCTCGTCGCTTCGTCGGCAGACATCGCACCCTATTACCGGCAGCCTTGATTATTGGCGCCCTCTTATTACAACTTTCGGATATTTTGGCGCGGCACTGACCCAATTAACGGAACTGCCGGCAGGTATTCTGACTGCGAATATCGGTGCGCCATATTTCTTCTACTTATTGATGAGAACTAATAATGAGCATGAAATCAATAATTTATCTTAGGTTATCAAGATAAACTCGTGGTTAAAAATTCGTCGCTAAAATTCCCGGAAAAATAAAGTGATTGCACGACCCGGCCCCAAATGGTTACAAGTCCACCACATTGTGCGGTGGCTCGCTTGCTCAAACCGAAGCAAGGCTCAATCACCTATAAAGGTCAGATATTTGGCAAAAGTCTTCAAAGAATATGCCAAAGACCGCTTTCTCCCAGCAACACCTGGAAAATTCGAAGGGATTAAAGGCGCGAACGATCGCTTACGCGGGCGTCTTTGCCTTTACTTAAACCTCTGGGTAAACTTAGCCAAAAGATGAAGAATTACACCATGATGGAACACAAAATCACCGAACCTCGCCGAACAGTTAGTTTCCGATTTATCCTGGTGGCCAGCAACACGGGTATTTTAGCCATGACTTTGCGCAAGATGCCGAATTAGTTACCCGGATGAGCCTACCACTTATCTGGATTTAAACCGCTGCCAGAACTCATGGGCATGATGCGACAATGCAACAAACGGTAAAACCGTGATTACGGTGTTGCGATCTCAACCAAGCTCTGCCGTTGGCTGCGATTACTAATCGATGAAAAAGGTGCTGTAATGGCACACACAATTTGATGAGGTCATGACCGAAGAGTTACATGGGGATGTGTTTGATTTAGATACATTCATCGTGATCCTATCAGCAACACACCGATGTTGGAACAACCTACTATCACTTCTCTAAACATAAAGCTTATTGTAGGGTAGTAACAATATTCTTCACCATCAGAAAATATCATTCATACAAAATTAAGAAAAAACCGCGCTTGATTTAAACCAAAGTGCGGTTATTTTGAAATGTTTTGACCAGATAACTATATTCTCAATTAAGCTTTTGGACCTGCTGCGATAAGGCTTACCTTCGCGTTAGTCGCATGAGCCGGAAGTTTTTCACGAAACGTCCCGCAAGGTTCGCCGCTTCCCATTGTGCTTTTATCCGCATAAGTATCACGAGGTCTAGATCGCAGAATTACACCAGGTAATGCTGGAATCGCTAAATTGCATTGCACCGCCCATTTCTTGCTTTTTCGATAGAACCATCTAAGATTGCATCGATAATACCATTTATATCTTGATTGAGATACGTTTACCTGTACCGTTCCAACCAGTATTAACTAAATACGCTTCTGCACCGGCAGTTTGCATACGTTTAATCCAATACTTGAGCATAATAGTTGCGGCGTTAAGAATGCTGCACCGAAACATGCTGAGAAAGTTGGCGTTGGCCCAGTAATACCACGCCCAGGCCGGCTAATTTAGCGGTGGTTTGTGATAAGAAGTTAGTATTTGGTTTGCTCTGGTGTTAATTTAGACACTGAGGTAATACACCGAATGCGTCCGCAGTTAAGAAAATTACTTGCTATGTGACCCGTACGAGATACTGGTTTAACAATATTAATACGAAGGGTAAATTGGATAAGACACACGAGTATTTTCAGTTTCAGAACCGTCATCAAAATCAACTGAACCGCCAGCACGAACAACGACGTTTTAATAATGCATCACTTTGGCGGATCGCACGGCAGATATCTGGTTCATTTTCTTCAGAAAGATGGATAGTTTTGCGTAGCAACCACCTTCAAAGTTGAAGATACCCATCATCCAACCAAAGTTCTATCATCACCACCAATTGACGTTTCGGATCGGTAGATGTGTTTCACTGTACCTGATAAAATTGAAGAATACGGCTAGATCACCGTCTTTACCTACGTTAGCAGAACAGCATTGCATCTACACCTTTATGGTAAGAAGAATTCATCATGGAGAACATACCTTTTCTTCATTTCGCCGCCACCAAGTACCGCCGATTACTGAATACCAGTCAAGTTGACATGACGAAGTCAGAGTTCACCTGTTCTTTTCCAGTTTGGGTTGGTGTATTGAACTATTCATTACCACGAAATCTGGTTTAAAGGTTTGTAACGTTCTTCTGTCGGACGAATGAACATATTTTTTAACAGCGGCTTGCCATGCTACTTCAGTTACAATATGTACCGCGATGCGGTCTTGTTCACTTGCACCGCAGAAACCATCAACCACGAATAAACGTTTGCCAGAGTTGTCGAACAATAAGATCTTCATTGACCAAGTTTTGAGTCATTGGTTTGTTATCGTTTTTAAGACATCAGATAAACCACCATACGGTATCTTTGTAGTGTCATCTAAAACGATATACTTTATCTTCGGTGAACGACCAGTAAGATCCCAGTATCTACTGCCACCGCACCAGTTGGTGGTGGCGGTCTTTTTTCAAAACCTTCTAAACCTGGTTTTGTTTCTTCTTCAAAAGTTGTTCATAATTTGGGTTATAAACCTTCAATGTTACGAATGCCACCACCCCAAGTTCTTTAATTACTAACATCAGTCATAGTTCACCTCTTGATTAAAGTTTAAAATTTTTCCATGTTCACAAAGGGAATTGTCAAAAAAAAATGTTAAGTAGATTCCATTTTGAACATTCATTGGAAAATTCACCCCTTTTAGGTGGAAGGTTTGTTGTATAAGTTAAATAAGGTTGATTTACCCATCACATTGAGAGGTGAGAACATTATCAACTCAAAACTCGATAACGATGTTCCATTTCGTTTACCTTTTTATTTTCTCTGCTGATATTTACACAAAGCACGCAAGCTGAACTCGACGCAACGACTATTCAAGAAAGCATGAAATGTATCAAATTCAACAAAAGATTTCACTTTGAAACAAACTTTATTGTTACCTTTTTAAAACCGTGAGTGCGGGTGAATGGGTGATTAACCAAATCACTGATAATTGAATCATCATTATCCAAAAGCGGTACAAAACTGGCATGGTGAGATGATGAGGCAAATGAATTTGTTGGACCGCAACATTAAAATTTGTTCGGTAAGATTACTGTCTGCACTAAGGTGATGGCCCATTAAAAATTAGCTTTAGTAAATGGTAATGATCAGCGTCACATCGTGCATTAGCTCGTGTGCAAGGTGATATCTCAAGATGGCGGCGAGCCTGCATGCTGATATGAATCGGCAGAAGTGCATTAGTGATTACGATCAGCACCCGCCAGAAGGTGAGCGTTATCACAGGCGTTATCGGTTTAGATAAACCAACCATTAAGCAGAATGTTTTAGAAGACTATTTTGTCCGCCCAGAGCAATTACAAACCCAGTTTATTATTCGCACGGTGAATATGAAGGCAAACCCGTGGCGCAGTGGATAAGTTGTTACAAATTGCGCCAGATGGTCATGTGCAGCGTTCAGAAGATTTTGAGCATTTAACCACATTAGCTGCAAACTAGCCAAAAGATGAGCGTTATGGATTACCTGCGTGAAGAGCTGCGTATCGTTTATACCGCGAAGTGGTGGAAGTCTTTGAACCGCAAACTGTTTCTTTCTTCTGTGGTTGCCTTCACCTGAGCAAGTTCTTAGGGCTGGCATTATCTGATTCCAGAAGCTGGAAATTGAAGAAACTTTAGAGGAGCATAAAGGCATTGCATTACGCAGAATGTGAATGTGGTAATGCATTACTTCTCTTCAATAAAGACGCGATTGATAAATCCCAAACAAGCCTAATAAGATCCTCGTCTCGCGATAACGGGGATATGGCCTTATTGTTGAACTTGTTCACAATACTGACGGCATCTGGAATCGAGCCACCATGATGTATTGGGAATGGAAACTAAACTCTGCATACGGAATTACCTTTGTTTTTCCAATATTTCCGCCAATTGATGCGCATTGACTGTTCTCATTTGTTTCGATTAATTCTGTTGTAATTGTTCTTCAGTCATATTCGGATCCTCTTCTGTGATGCTCTTTCATAATAGCCTAATGTAATCAGAATATGTGACGCTTTTGGCCAATCCATGGTTCCATTTTTGAGGGTAGAAAAGTGAGCCATTCTACCAAAGAGAAGAAGGGCTTGCCAACGTGTAATGTTGAAACAACCGGTTGGATGGAAGAGCATATACAATCCAAATAATCCACCAAAAGAATGACCGAAGAAACTATTGTTTTTCCTTATTGATATCGAAATGTTGTTCAATATATAGGCTTTTACGTCTTGTTGAATAAAACGGTGAGAAATCAGCGGCGTTTCGCCTTGGCGAATTCCGGTACCTTCTGGTGGAAAGGTGTAGCCTCTAGTGCGTCTCTTCAATGACGTAGGCTTTATTCGATACGTAACGATACCGACAATAAGCGGGAGCGGCGTATTGGGATTGACAGCATCACTGCTATTGGAAATTGGAGCGTTACCATCTAGCGCATAGTGCGGCTCGTTTTTGTGATGTTTTTGGCGGTACCGCAATAAATAAACGATAATGTCGGTTTTCACAGGCAAATCTTTTGTTGAATTTGATACATCATGCGCTTTCTTTGAATAGGTGGAATTTAAAATCGCTCAGCTATGTGCTGCAACATTTCAGCAGAGAAAATAGGTGAAACGTAGAAATGAGAACATCGCTATCGAGTTTTGAGCTGATACTGGCTCTCACTATATCGAAATGTGATGGGTAAATCAACTCCTTGTTGTGTCCTAGCCTTTTAAACCACCTCAGGGGTAATTTCCAATGAATGTTCAAAATGAGATCACTTAACATGACACTCACGTACAATGAACATAGTGGTAAATTCTTTAAACTTTAATCAAGAGGTGAACTACGACCGATGTTAAAACGCACTCGAAAGAACTTGAGGGCCGTTGGCATTCGTAACGTACAAGAAGTGGTTTATAACCCAAGCTATGAACAACTTTTTGAAGAAGAAACGAAACCAAAGTGTTTAGAAGGTTTTGAAAAGGCACACTTACTCACAACTGGTGCGGCGGCAGCAGATACTGGATCCTCACTGGTCGTTCACCGAAAGATAAGCATATCGTTTTAGATGACACTACACAAAAGATACCGTATGGTGGACATCTGATGTCGCTAAAACGATAACAAACCAATGACTCACAGATCCTGTGGCTGCTTGAAAGATCTTGTGACTCAAACAACTTTCTGGCAAACGTTTATTCGTGGCTGATGGCTCTGCGGTGCAAGTGAACAAGACCGCATCGCGGCACGTATTGTAACTGAAGTAGCAATGGCAAGCCCACTTTGTTAAAAATATGTTCATTCGTCCGACAGAAGAACAATTACAAACCTTAAACCAGATTTCGTGGTAATGAATGGTCTCGAACGCACCAACCCAAACGAAAGAACAGGGGTGAACTCTGAAAACTTCTGTCGCATTCAATCCTGGACTCGAACGTGGTCTAATTAATCGGCGGCACTTTGGTATGGCGGCGAAATGAAGAGGCATGTTCTCCATGATGAACTACTTTCACCACTTAAGCGGTGTAGGTGCAATGCACGTTCTGCTAACGGTGGTAAAGACGGCGATGTAGCCGTGCCTCTTTCGGTTTATCAGGTACAGGTAAAACTACGCTGTCTACCGATCCGAAACGTCGACTAATTCGGTGATGATGAACACGGTTGATGATGCAGGTATCTTCAACTTTGTAGCGTGGTTGCCACGCAAAACCATCCATCTTTCTGGCGAAAATGAACCAGATATCTACCGTGCGATCCGGCCGTGATGCATTATTAGAAAACGTCGCACCGTGCAAAAGGACGGTTCAGTTGATTTTGATGACGGTTCTAAAACTGGAAAATACTCGTGTAAGCTCTACCCACGTACCATATTGATAATATTGTTAAACCAGTATCTCGCGCAGGTCACGCAACGAAAGTAATTTCTCTTAACTGCGGACGCATTCGGTGTGTTACCTCCAGTGTCTAAATTGACACCAGAGCAAAACCAAATACTACTTTATCTGGCTTTCACCGCTACAAATTAGCCGGTACAGAGCGTGGTATTACTGGAGCCAACGCCAACTTTCTCAGCATGTTTCGGCAGCATTCTTAACACTCCACCCAACACAATATGCTCAAGTGTTAGTCAAACGCGCGTGCTGCCGGTGCAGAAGCGTATTTAGTTAATACTGGTTGAACGTACAGGTAAAATTCGTATCTCAATCAGATACTGTGGTATTATCGATGCAATCTTAGATGGTTCTATCGAAAAAGCAGAAATGGGCGAGTTACCAATCTTTAACGTGAAGCGATTCCAAAAGCATTACCGTGTAGACTCATGCGATCTTAGACCCTCGTGATACTTATGCGGATAAAGCACAATGGGAAGGAAAGCGAAAGACCTTGCAGGACGTTTCGTGATCTCGAAAAATATGCGACTAACGCAGAAGGTAAAGCGCTTATCGCAGCAGGGTCAAAAGCTTAATTGAGAATATAGTTATCTAATTAAACATTTTAAAAATAACCGCACTTTGGTTTTTTAAAATCAGCGCGGTATATTAATTTTTATGAATGATATTTTCTGATATGGTGAGAAGAGACCAACATTGTTACTACCTCACAATAAAAAGCTTTATATTTAGAGAAGGATAGTAGGTTATTTCAAAACATAAATATCGGTGTGTGCTGATAGGATCACGATGAATGGATAACATCTAAATCAAACACTATCCTTAGTAACTCTTGTCATGACCTCATCAGGTGTGCGCTTGTGCATTACGGCACCTTTTCATCACGATTAGTAACGCAATAGCGGCAGGCTTGCAGATCATGCAACACCGTAATCACGGTTTTACCGTTTTGCTGCATTTGTCGCATCATGCCCATGAGTTCTGCTTGGTTTAAACCAGATAAGTGGTAGGCTCATCGAGTAGCACCTGACCGGCATCTTGCGCAAGAGTCATATTAAAAATACCGTTGTTGCTGGCCACCGATAAATCGGAAACTAACCGTTCGCGAGTTCGGTAGTTTGTGTTTGTTCCATCGCCCAATTAACCAATTCTTCATCTTTTTAAGTTTACCCCTAGAGGTTTAAGGGCAAAGGCGAACGCCCGTAAGCGATCAATTCACGCACTTTAATCCCTTCGGGTACCGTGTTGCTGCGGGAGAAAAGCCAGTTCTTTGGCATATTCTTTAGGGCTTTTGCATCATCCTGACCTTTATAGGTGATTGAGCCTTGCTTCGGTTTTGAGCAAGCGAGCCACCGCTTTTAATGTGGTGGATCACAGCAACCATTTGGGCCGATTAATGCAATCACTTTATTTTTCGAATTTTAGCGACAGATTTTTTAACCACGAGTTTATCTTGATAACCTAAAGATAGAAATTATTGATTTCAATGCTCATTATTTAGTTCTCATCAATAGCAGAAGAAATATGGCGCACCGATAATCGCAGTCAGAATACCCGCCGGCAGTTCCGTTGGTGGGTCAATTACCCGCGCCAAATAAATATCCGAAAGTTGTAACAAGAGGGCGCCATAATCAAGGCTGCCGGTAATAGGGTGCGATGTCTGCCGACTAAACGACGAGCAAGATGTGGGAGCAATCTGTCTTCAAAAAGGCACTCGGACGCACAAATTGCCACGGCTGTAGTAGAAAAGGCCACGCCAGCACTCAAAACGCTGATTTGCACTTATTTACGGTCACGCCCAAGGTGGAGGCTGAGCCACCCTAAACCAAGGGGATGTCGAGATCGCGACAGAAAACAAATGGTAAGGGCAAATACTACCAACCATGGCAATACCGCATTCAAATAAGACCAGCTGCGTCCCATAGACTGCCGGTGAGCCACTAACATAGCCGTGTTGATCCCGGACCGGATTGGTAAGCATCAGATAATGACCTACATACGCCCATAATGCGGAAAAGTGGTGATCAATAATTGCCATTTTGATAGGGCGGAAGTTAAAACCGCACGACCCATAAAATGACAAAAGAGAGTACGCCGCCTAAAAAGGCAAAAATTGGCATCCAGTAAAATGCTAAGTTTGGCAAGAACATCAATACCGAAACGGCAACCAACCCTGCCGCATTGTTAATCCCTAAAATATCGGGAGAGGCAAGTGGATTGCGCACCACACTTTCTACTAATACACCAGAAATTGCTAAGGCTCCGCTAATAAAAATCGCTAATACTGCACGGGGTAGGGCGATATTCCATCAAGGTAAAATAGTTTTTATCATCAGGGCTGAAAGGGCCGCCCAAATTTCCTCAAAAGAAAGCGTATAAGCGCGAAGGCGAATACTCAATCCAAAGAGTAGTACCATCATACTGAGCGTGATGACATAAAAGCCGATAGCGCGAAAAGATACATGAGAAGCTCGCATTAGTGTCTTCCTCTGGCAAATAATACAAAGACTGGGGCACCGATTAAGGCAAGCACCGCACCGGCAGGCACTTCACTAGGAAGTTGACCGCGCGGGCAATGGTATCTGCAGCCAGCATTAAAATTGCGCCGAGTAGCATCGCCATGGGGAGCGATTTTTCTGCAAGTCATAACCAATCCAATAGCGGGCAAGATGGGGGCACTGAGTAAGCCAATAAAGGCCACGGGCCGGCAACCTACGCTTGAACCTACAATCAATACGCCATGATGTTAGCATACCAACGTAAACGCAGAGAGATTGATGCCTAGGAACGCGCGGATTCATCGCTTAAATTGAGTAAATTCAAACGACTGGCAAAAAGCAGGCAGAAAAGTGCGGTCAAAATAAAGAACGGAAAATAACGTCAATTCATTCCAACGAGCATGTGCAATGCCGCCAGCTAGCCAACTCATAATACCGAAGGCCTGATCTTCCGCGATAATCAGCACCAATTTCGTGAGCGCGGCACAAAGTAGTGATACGGCAATCCCGCTAAAAATCACTCGGCCACGATCTCCACTGTTGTCTTTCCATCCGTTGCTGATCAGCATCACCACAAACCAACCTCAGACCGCCACCGATACTGGGCCACCAAGGGCAATACTATAACCAGAAAGAACTGCAAGGGCTAAACGCACTGGTGGTTACCATCGCAAGACTAGCTCTGAGGTTCACGCTGAGTAGCGTAGGCGAGGCCAGTGGATTGCGCGTAATGGTTTGTAACAACGCCCCCGCCACTGCAAGATTGGCACCCAAACATCGCCAACCAATGCGCGCGTAAGCGTAAATCGGCTACCGTAATTTTGGCACTTCATCGCCATCGGGGAGGACGCTGTAAAGCTGCAAGCGGCTCAATTTCGATGGATAATACAAAAACAGGCTTCCCATAATAGGAAAGCCAGAATGATAAGGGAAAGCCCCCAACGGAAAGTGGACTTCATCATTATTTTTGTTTCACGAAACCTTCAATTTGTTTTGCCATAATTTTTGCTCGCTTCTAAGCCGACCACGAGCCCACATGTCGGCATCAACGCTGTAAACATGGTTCGCTTTTACGGCAGGAATGGCTTTCCACAGTGGCTCAGCTTCCCATTTGCGCGCAATGCTTTCATCACGATAATGGGCGATGAACAAGTATTCTGGTTTTTCCATTACTAATTGTTCAAGGTTGATTTCTACGAAAGCTTGATCACTATTGAGTTTAGTTGGGGCAAAACCTAACGTCGTTAAGAAACTACCCACATAGCCATTGTCATTTTGGATATTAAATTTATCTTCTCGGAAGTACCAAATGAGGCTTTTTGCCTTGTACACCTAGATTTTTGCAATGTTGGCAATGTAATCATTATGTTCATTGATCTCGCTTTCGTTTCGCTCACTTTTACCGACTAAATCACCAATTTTTGCGCAGTTTCAAGATTTTCTTGATAACTTTCATGACGAGAATCGAACATCACTGTTGGCGCAATTTTTTTCAATTCTTCAAACACCGCTGTGTGACGGGAAGGATCGGCAATAATTAAATCGGGTTTGAGGAGCAATCACTTCAAGACTCGGTTGAGAACGCGTGCCAACGGATTGCCATGCGCAATTTTTCGCGCACTTGCGGCAAAAATACGATCGATTTTGTTATCGTCAGCCACACCCACTGGGCTTACACCGACTTGGGCTAAAAGCATCCACAAAAGAATATTCCAATGCCACAACACGGCTTTGGAGTTTTATCAAGGGTAAATTCACCTTTGGCATCTTTAACCGTCACGGCGCTAGCGAATGCGGATACCATTAATAATGCAGAAGCTACAGTGGTTTTGAATAATTTTTTCATATTGTGTCCTCAATAATAAAAAGCATTTGGATTATTACACTCAAACAATGTTATTGAGAATAGTTATATTTTATCTATTTGGTCGGATTTCTCTATTTTGCCCGCATTCTAGCAAAGCGTTGACAGCGATAATGATGACTAATGAACCAATCCAGAAATTCAGACTAGGTACGTTATCCCAGAAGAGCCAGTCACAGATGCTGGAGAAAATCACGCCAGTAAAAGCAAAAGGCGTAATAACATTTGCAGGCGCGTATTTAAAGGCGCGAGTGAGTAATAATTGGAAAATAAGACCGAATCCGCCTACCAAAAAGCAGTAATGCAAATCCATGTAATGTCGGCATTTTCCACTGCGTGTGATGAAAAAGAGCGGCAATAAAATCGAGCCTAATAAGTGAAAGTAAAACACGATATTTTTAGGTGAGTTGTGTTTATTGAGCTCTTGTAAGCTGATAAATGCCATGGCTGCTAGCACAGCAGCACCTAACGCATAGCCTACATGGATAGGGTTGATATTCATTGATCCGTTGGTCACATAATGATGGATACACCGATAAAACCCATAAAACTACAAGCTAATACTTAATGGTGTTCTGACTTTAAAGAAAAACAGCACTAAAAGGCACAAAAAGTGAGGACGTATTCACTCAATAAAGTCGCAATGGAAATTGGTAAATATTTAATCGCGTAAAAGGTTAACACACATACATGGCAATGGCGAGATTACGCAAAACGAGAAACTTCCATTGCGACATATCAACTTTGAAATCTCCATCTTTAATTAAAAAGGCAGGAGAAACACAAAACCAATAAAAAAACGGGAGAAAATAAAATTTCACTGGACGGTAATTCATCAGAGGCGTATTTTACAAATACGCCCATTAAGGCAATGCTGATGTAAGCTAACACTATACAAAACAACAGCTTTTTGATAATTATTGCGGATATGTATGTTTGGCATAAGGGTTCCTGCATAAAAGTGCGGTAAGTGCCTTATTTTGTAAGAAAATGGGTTTCTCTTCGTCTAATGAAATGTAGGCTGAAGATATTTTCTATAATAAGGAAAGAAAATGAAATATACAAAAACATTTCTCATATTGACCGCACTTTTTGGCGGTTTGCAGAAAGTAGTTTAACGTATGCTGATGATCCAACTTCATCAAAGGAGCAAAAATGACAATGGAAAGTAAACAAGAACAACGCATTATTTATCTGGCTGGTGGCTGCTTTTTGGGATTAGAAGCTTTATATGGAACGCATTCAAGGCGTGACTGATGCCGTTCTGGCTATGCCAATGGAAAAAGGCGATACCACGAACTATCAATTGTGCGCGCGACAGATCATGCTCGAAACCGTGAAAGTCACTTACGATCCAAGCAAAATTTCGTTAGATAAATTATTGCAATATTATTTCCGTGTTATCGACCCAACCAGTATCAATAAGCAAGGCACATGATCGTGGCAGACAATATCAGTACGGGCATTTATTATCAAAACGAACAAGATAAAGCCGTTATTGAAGCGGCATTGAAAACTTTACAAAGTAAATATCAAGCGCCGATTCAAATTGAAGTAGAACCGCTGAAAAATTATGTGGAGGCGGAAGAGTATCATCAGGATTATCTCAAGAAGAATCCGAATGGTTATTGTCATATCGACATCAAAAAGCCGATGAGCCATTAATTGATGATAAAAATACCCAAAAACCAAGTGATGCAGAATTGAAAGCAAAAATTGACCGCACTCAATATGATGTGACGCAAGGCAAACATACCGAACGCTCTTTTTAGTAACGAATATTGATAATTTCATGCGCGGTATTTATGTGGATATTACCACGGGAGAGCCGTTATTTTCTTTCTAAAGATAAATTTGAATCAGGGCTGTGGTTGGCCAAGTTTTACTAAACCGATTGCCGCTGAAGTGGCGGGAGTATCAAAGAGACAATAGCTTTAATATGACTCGTATTGAGTGTTAAGTCGTAGTGGTCATGCCCATTTTAGGTCATGTGTTTGACGATGGTCCGCGTGATAAAGGTGGCTTACGTTATTGTATCAATAGCGCATCAATTAAGTTTATTCCATTGGGTGAAATGGAAAAACAAGGTTATGGTGATTTGATTCCTTTTGTGAAATAAGAGGGTAAAATGAGAAAAATATTGATCGTACTTTTTATTGTTTTTGAGTCCATTAAGCTTTTGTGCAAGAGAAGGTGTCTTTGGCGGATATTTCTGAAGACATTGGATAACCAAACCGTCACCTTATCACAATATCAGGCAAACCGCTTTATATCAAAATGTGGGCATCTTGGTGTCCAATTTGCTTGGCGGGTTTAGCGGAAATTGACGATCTTAGTGCAGATCTTGATTTTAATGTGATTACGATTGCCTCACCTGGACAAAAGAACGAACAAAATAGTCAAAAATTTATCAATTGGTATAAGGGGCTAGATTATAAAAATATCACCCTGTTATTGGATGAAAATGGAAATTATTAAACGTGCTAATGTGTTAGAGCTATCCATTTAATTTGGCTGTTGGATAAGGATTTAAACCTTATCAAAGCACAACCTGGACATTTGAATTCAGATCAAATTAAACAATTTGTGAAGGAATAGTGCGGTCATTTGATCTGCACCCCAAAAACACCGGACACCTAATTTGAGGTGCAGATTATGTCCTACTTTATCAATTTCGTTTGAAAATTATCAAACTCGTCACTGAACAGAATTATGGTATCCGTGAGGTGGCTAAACTTCATAAAATTTCCCATGTTCTCGTCATTTATTGGCTAAAAGCATTTTCGAGAAAAGAGGGCTTGATGGCGTAAATCGCCTTATACAAACCTTTCAAACCCCGAAAATAGTGAAGCCAAAGATGAAAAAGAAAGACATTGAAATTCCAGAAACCACAGACTTTTCACCCTAAAGCGTTTAAAAAGCTGCAGCGAGAGCTCGCCTTGGCTCGAGCGGAGATTGCTTATCTAAAGGGAGTTGAGGCGCTCGACCGTCAAAAGCAGCGACAGAAAAAGAAAAATTATTGAAAGATTGAAGCCAGACCACGCATTAAATGATTTACTTCATGGCTAAAAATGGCCTCGCTCAAGCTTTTACTATAAAGAGATTAAGCGAAATTATCACTGAGCTAAAGAGCTATTTTATCGCTGTATAAAAGAACAGAAAACGAGATGGTTATCGCTCAATGACACTCAAATTACGCCAAATGGGTTTTTAATTTGAATCATAAGACGGTGATTAAAGCTAATGAACGAGTTAGGTATTCATTCCATTTTACGCAAAAGACATGGAAAACGTGGAAAAACATCGCATATTGCCCCGAATTTGCTGAATCGAGATTTTACAGCAACTGCACTCAATCAAAAATGGGTAACGGATGCAACGGAATTTCATGTTGAGCAAGAAAAGCTTTATTTTTCACCGTTGATGGACTCGGCTAACCGAGAAGTTATTGCCTATAACTTTGCAACACGCCCGAAGTTTTCATTGGTAAGATGTTAGAACAAGGGCTTAGTAGGATTAAACCGACAGATCCGATTATTCATAGCGACCAAGGCGTATTGCATGGCTCAGCGGAATGGGTAAAAGATGTTGGAGGGTAAAGCGTACAAAGTATAAAGTCGCCGAGGACATTGCTACGATAATGCGGTGATTGAAAGCTTTTTGCGATATTAAAATCGAGTGCTTTTACTCACGGAGTTATCATTCAATTGCTGAATTACAGGCAGAGATTGAAGAATATTTGGTGTATTACAACCAAAAACGAAATTAAACTTTGCTTTCAAAGGGTTGAGCCCAGTGCAATACCGAGCTCAATATTTAAGTTAATCTAACCTGTCCAACTTTTTGGGGGCAGATCATATTTTTATTTTATCGCTGCTATGAATAAATTTGCGCTTCCTTTCTTCTTACTCTTTTCATCAAATGTTTGGGCTGATGATATCACCCAATCAGCTCCAACAATCTAAACAGCAATTCTCTGAGCTACAGAGCCAAAATCAACAACGTTGGTTAGAACAACATCAATTCCAATCTACTCTCAAGCAGTTGAAAAGTGGCGATTTCTCGCAAATTTGTTTAGATTATCAAGGTTAGAAATGTAAGGAATAACGCTTATTGATCAATGCTTTTGCACCTAAATCGAGCGAATGTTTGAATGAAGCTCGTCTTAATCAGCTGAGCCAACAACTTACTCCAGCCTATGTGAAAAAGGCTACATTCACAACCCTTTTTCAGTTTGAAGACGATCAATCAGGCGTTTTAACCCGTGCATGTATTTGAGGCAACATTGCTGCTAGAAAGCGATAATAAGCGGTTTAATTTAAGCCAAATTTCTGCCAAATGCGAAATAGATGACCACTGAAAAAGTGCAAAGATCTCGACCAAGCACTGGATCAAGCGAATCGCATCACGGGAAACAGCGTTTCTGTTGATGTTTTGCCAGCTAAAAATGGCGAAGTTAAACTGAAATTTACGAACGAACCAATTTCTCGTTTCAATGGTTCAGGTGGATTGGATAATTACGCGTCAGAACCACCTACGATCGTTGGCAGGTACGTTCCTCTGTTGCAGTAGCACCCCTTTTGACGTATCAGATGCGCTTTATCTAAGCGGTTCTGCATACACTAAAAATTTCGTCATCAATTTAGCCGCTCGGCATTGCTCTGTATTCCTTACCTTATGGTTATTGGACATTCAGTGGCTTTGTTTCTGTTTCCCATTTAAAACGCCGCTCTCAGCTCCCAGACATTAGCCCTGCAACAACAAGGGCAAACTTCCAAACAGGATTAACCAGCAGATTATGTTTTCCATCGTGGTTCTAACCATATTTCAACATTTTTCAACGCGAGATCAGAAAATTAACAGCAAAAAGCCGACTGGATGATGTGGTTTGAGATCTTTCCAAAGTCCTAAATTAACGAGCATTTCTATTGGGCTAAATCATTTGCAGCTGTTTGAAAATGCCACTTTTGTTACTGATTTTCGCTATGAACAGGGGCGAAATAAAGGTGGCATCCAGCCAGAAGATCGTTTTAGCCGTTGGAATTTTGAGCTGAAATTTACGCACTATCAACCGATTGGTGAACAACTTTTTCGCCATTCTCATCAGCTCACAGCACAATATAGCCGCGATTATTTGCCTTCGATTAAGCAAGAAGATTTAACGGGACGAAATAGGGTGAAAGGCCGTATGATTTGAGCTTATCGGCTGAGAAAAATATTGTTTTACACAACGATATTGCTTGGGTAAAGACGAATTCGGTACATTTTCGCCTTACGTTGGCATTGATTTTTGGCGTGCCAAAAATCAACACAAGCGAATACTCAGCAGAACAGCGCATGCTTATTCTGTTGGGTTGAATTGAGAGCAGAAAGCCTTTCAAGCTAACCTTGGAATGGGCAATGGGCGATGTGTTTTCGAAGGCTGATGGTGTCAAAACAAGAGCGATTAGTGGGAAGCATCAGCTATAAATTCTAAGCTTATTACACTAATGCACACTTGATACTCAATAAATTATGTGAAGCGAGATCACATTTTACTCCACAAATAACTGGTCTAACCTATCCATTTTTGCTTTAATACGAGCATTTTCTTATTTAGTTATGTTTCCATTTTACGAGGTACAAAATGTCTAAAAACTTACTCTTTAAGCAAAATTTCGCTCGCCATTGCATTCAGCATTGCAGGGGCAATCTGCTGCGAAAATCAGTGCGGCAGATGCCAATACAAATTAGCAAACAAGGCATTGAAATTATCAATATCGCCATGATCCAAGTGCCGCAGGGACATCGTATAACCGATATGATAAGTTTAACGTGAGATAAATCTGGTGCGGTGCTAAACAATGCTCGTCAAAATGGCAAATCTCAACTCGCGGGCGATCTGAGACGCCAACAAATCTCAAAAACCCAATCCGCAAAAAGTGATTCTGAGACGAAGTCGTTAGTCGCAATCCTTCTAAAATTGCTGGTCAGCAAGAAATCTTTGGTGAAAAAGCCGATTATGTGTTAGCTAACCCGAACGGCATTAGCGTGGAAGGAGGCGGTTTTATTGAATACGCCTCGTAGCTTCGCTTGTGGTAGGTAAACCGCAAGTCGCGAAGGTAAACTTAAAGGCTATGATGCAACAGGCGATAAAGCGTTAGCACCAGCGACAAGTGCAGTTCTGGTGACGATTGATTTAATCGCCCCGCAAGTGACCGTTGGCGGTCAAATTACCACCAACGAAGGGGTGAATGTGATTACGGGCAAAAATAAAAATTGCACGTGAAGACAATGTACGGCTTAAAATTACAACTACAGACGTAAAGGTCAAGTGCTGGATAAGCGAAGTTGTGGGTGGTATTCAAGCGGGTAGAATTCGTATTCATTCAACTGATGATCGTGCGACTATCACCGCTCAATCGGCTGAATTTACAAGCAAAAAGAGTGGATATTACCGCAGGCAATGCAAAGCAAACGGTAGAATTAGTCGTCATACGAGATAGAGGTAAAGCAAAAGTTACACATCAAAATGGCGTACAGTCTCGTGATCATCAAAGTGGCTCAAGTGAAAGCTACCCAAAGCAGCCCGTGTGCAAACCAGATCAATTTAACGTGAATGTCGGTGGTAAAATTGAACATTTTCAGAACAGATATTCAAGCCAAAAATAGCAATATTCGCGGTGGCAATGTACATTTAGGGGCAGAAAAACCGTAAATTTACGTGAACACAGCAAAAACCGAAAGCAAAGGCGGTTGGTATCGCAATGAACAGAGAGAGCAATCGTGTTGAAACCATACACGCACTACGATTGCGGGCGATAGTCGTAAATATTGGAAGCAACCAAAGGCAAAGTGACCACAGAAGGTGCAAAAGTTTCCCGCAAAAACGACCGCTATTTATGGCGAACAAGGCGTGAGTTTACGTGGTGCAAAAGCCACTACCACTCAAACGGCTCGTGCTGAATTTAAAAATGAAACTGCACGTTTAAAAACAGGTTTAAAGCAGCCAAGATAGTAGCGTCGGCACTACACTGCGACAGAATTAACGACCGAACAAGATCTTATTTTAGGCGGTAAAGGCGATGTGCATTTAACAGGCGTAGTGGCAAATGTGGATAGGTGCATTATTGGCAAAAATAGCGGTTCGCTTTCATTCGGCTCAGAAGATCTGGCGAAAGTTATAACCTCAGCGATGATATGCGTTTCTGGGGTGGTTTAGCAGGCTCTAAAACCGTTGGTACAGGCAGAAGTGCGGAAAACTGTTCACGGGGCTGATTTTACCGTGAAGGCGATGTAACTGGGGATGCAAGCCGTGGCGTGCATATTTCAGGCAGCCGTGTCGTAACGGCGTGGTAATGGCGTGGTAAAAAGGCAATGCAGGTGCATTAGTTATTGATAGCACTCAGCGAAAACCACTGCAGTTGATTACGCTCGTCAGGTGCAATTTTGATATTGTCAAGGCTCGCCAAAGTAGCTATACACATACACTCTACTGCAAAAGGTTCAACCTTAAAATCAGCATCGAATCTCCAACTCTCTACCAACAAAAAAACGTGAGCATTGTGGGCTCAACCGTGCAATCAGCAGGGTTGCTCGATATTGCAGCAAAAAGTGGTATTGAAGTGAAAGTGCAGCTAACCACGTTCGTGACGGAATCAAGTGAGGCTGGTTTTAGTTTCGCGGGCGGTTTCGACAGCCTCAAAACATCATTTCCAACACGGGCATTTAACCGCAAATCTCAACCTTGATAATAACAAAGGTAAAGCAAGCGTGGATGCAGATGTTGAAATCAGCAAGAGAAAAAGCAGATGCTATAAATGCAGAAGGTAAATTCCACTTGGGCTTGAACGTTTACATAACAGCCAAAATAGTCACACGACAACGCATACAGGTTCAAGCGTAAAAGGTAACGATGTAGCATTGAATGCAAAAACTGCTGACTGTTTCAGGCGGTGAAGTAGCGGCAACTCACGGCAATTTAGTCATTAACATGCAGATAAAATCACGACACAAGCGGCTCAAAAATCAAAAGCATTAACAACAGCGTGAAAAACGAAGTAAATGTTGGTTTGAGCGGCACCGTAACCGAGAACTAAATTAGGGTGCCACTTTGGGGGTTGGCGTAGCTCATTCCTTGAATTCAAGCGTGGAAAACAAAGCCCAAGTAAAGCAAACTTTCAGCGGCAGATGATGTAAAACTTAATGCAAATCGCATTGAGCATCAAGGCAGCCAGAGTGCAAGCAGGGAGGAAATATTCAAGAAAATGCGAAAGAGGTACTCACACTACTGCGAAAAACAGTATAAATAGCTTTTGGCAATAATGTGAATGTTGATCTCACGGTGTCTGCGAGCATTGATAAATCCAAAAGCTTTCAGCGTGGAAGCGGAACTTGCTGCAAAAGGTGGACGTGAAACCGTATCAAGCACAACGCATACCGCAACGCAGTTACAAGCGGGCAAAAAATATCAGCGTAAATGCAAACCACATTCAAGATAATGCGACCCAATACAAGGCAGGAGAAACGGCACAATTTAATTCAAACAGCCATCAACTTGTAGCAGTTACAATCGTGTTGAGAAAAACAGCCTTTCAGCTGGGGCGAGTTTAGGCGTTTCAGCCGATACCACGACTTCCAACGCTTTAACGTTGCAGCAAAAGTAGGAGCAAATTACGACCAATCTGCTAGCAAAAGCAATGCTGTGCAAGGGCTCAATTAATGCGAAAACGTGAACATTCACACAGGCAAATTAAATAGCCAAGCAAATATTAACGCAAGTGAAAATGTGAATATTCAAGCTCAAAGTGCTCAATTCAGCCAAGCAACAAGCAGTAAAAACCCAATCAGGTGGTGGTTTTGAAGCGAAAGTAGGTGTTGGTGCAATGGTTGTGCCATCAGCAGGTGCAGCAGTTCCATCCATTGATTTAAAGCCTTTCTGCAAATGGTGAAAAACGGCAACCAAAGCCAGCGGTGATGAACACCATTGCGGGTAAAAACGTAAATGTGCAAAACACAAGGCGTATTGAACTTGCAAGGCACAAACGTGCAAGCGGTTGAAATAGCTCAACTTTCTAGCAAACGTGTGAACATTACAGCCGGCAATAATCACGTTCAAAATGTGGCAGCCTCTGTGGCAACAGGCGTGAATATTGGAGCTAAAGTAGCAAAATGCAGAGCTTTTAATGCAAAATGTAAGCGTAAACACCGAAAACAGCCAAAACGCACACAGGCGTGGCAGTAAAGCGGTAAAAATATGAGCATTCAAGCTCAAAACGGAGTGAATTTAAAAGGCGTAAACTCAACCTCTGAAACAGCTCAATCTTAATGCAGGCAAAGGCAATTTCAGCCCTCAACGGCAGCAACGAGATAGCGTGAACAAAACTGATGTTCAGTAGGCTTTAAAAACTCAGGCGATGGTGTGGCTGAACAAAAATGGACTCCGTCTTCAGGTAGCGGTCATCTTGCTGTGAATGTGGTGCGTAATGAAACACATACCGAAACCACTCTCAACACCGATACAGCTAAAATCAATGCTGGTGGTGATGCGGAGTTTATCGGTGGCTCTGTCAAGTACTAACCACGCAAGCGGTACGATTTTCAGGTGACTCACAGTGAGCAATTAGCCAATAAAGTCAATGAAGTAAGTGTAAGCCTTTGCTGCGAATGGTAGTGGTAAACTTGCTGTACCAACTACGAGATAAGTGGGCAGAAGCAGCAAATGACTGGAATAACGGTTCTATTGCAGGGTGTGAGCGGATGCAAAATTAGAGGTTAACGCCAAACATCAGCAAACAGCAACCAATGCTGGCGTGAATGCATACAGGATACAGTTGTAGTCAAAGGTGTAAAATCTCGTACTGAGATGAAAAATCATCGTAGTCGCTAAATACATTTTAAAGCGGAAGCTACTACAGCGATACAAGTTGAAGCAAAAATTCCTGAAAAAGTAAGACAGGTAGTAAAACCAATCACGTGCAGTAAATTTACAACTTATTAAAAATAATAAAGTAAATTATAAAGTACGTGTGAACACTAAAACCCATCAAGCAGTCAATTTTTGCAAAATTTTTCACGGAATTGATCTGACCCCAAAAAGTTAGACTGTTATTTAAAGGATTGTTTTCGATATTGTATCGGACTCAGTCCCTTTTAATTTAGTTGAATCCGTCGATGATTATAGTAATCCAAATAATCTCTGACGGCATCAACTATCCTCTCTCTACTGTTAAATTCCCGACCATAAAAAGCATTCCGTTTTTAATCGCCCAAAGAAACTTTCCCTTGCGGCGTTGTCCAAGCAATTCCTTTTCTCGACATACTTTGAATGATGCCATGTTCAGCCAAGATTCGACGATAAGCTACCATTTGATATTGCCATCCCGGTCTGAATGTAAAATGACACCACAAGCTTTATTTAATCCTTTGACGGCTTGCATTAACATGTCCTCTACTTGCACCCAGTTTGGGGAATAGCTGAGATTATAGGAGACTATCTCATTGTTAAATAAGTCTAAAATTGGGGATAAATAGACTTTACTTCCATCTTTCGCCTTAAACTCGGTGATATCGGTCACCCATTTTTTGTTTCGGAGCCGTTGCACTAAAAATCGCGTTCAAGATGATTCGGTGCAATCACTCCTATCGTGCCTCGATAGGTGGTAAATTTCTTGCTTTTTCTTGACCGCACTTGAAGCCAGTACCTGCATTAAACGTTGGACTTTTTATGATTTACGCCCGCAAACAGGGCATGAACACGTCGATAGCCATAATCCGGATGTTTCGCTTTAATGTCTTTAATGGCGGCTTGAAAGCACCTTGTTCTTTATCTCGGCTTAACTTGAGTTGGGGAAAAGAACGTACTACGCGCTAAACGTGCGAAACTCAATAGCCATGTTAAGGATAATGCGTTCTTAACCTTTGGATAATTTCCGTTGCTCGGCTTCGTCCTGAAGTCTGAGCCTCTCTCAATTCTTTTAGATAAGCCACCTCCGCTTCAAGCTGTAAAATTCTCAAACGTAAACGCTCTTCTTCAGTTTTTGGGTGGCGGTGGCATTTTTGCATATTTAGGTTTCATTGGCGGTCGTCCTGATGGTTTACGGAAATAAGTCCTTTTATGCCACTTTTTCAAAACCGTTTCAACCAGGTTCCGACTAATGTGTCAGAGGAGATATTGCAAAACGAGCGGCTTCTCGAGTACTCATTTTCCCTTTTAGAATAGGTTGAATAACCTGTAATTTAAATTCGATTGTGTAGTGTTTACCCATAAAAATCTGCACCCTCAATTGTTGGTTTGTTGAGTCCAACTTTTTGGGGTGCAGATCATTTTGAACCGCACTTTTATAGACTTGATTATGAAAATGCTTGTAATTCAGGGTTGATTGAGTTTCAGCAATGTTGTTCACATAATTACATAATGTGGCGAGGCTAACACCTAAAATCACATCAATAGCATTTTCTTGCGTATAACCTGCATCAAAGAACGCGTTAAGTTGTGCTTCGGTTAATTTTGCTTTTTGTAAAATAACAGCAAGGGTGAAACGCGCTCAAAGTATCGAGTTTTTATCACTTTCAATACAAGCAGTTGCACGAATTTGGTTTTACAAGCTCTTCTTCAAGTTTTAACACTTTTTAAAGCGATTTTCGTGTGCCTGCTACACAGAAACCACAGCCATTGACTACGGCTGCAGTAATTTGCACCACTTCGCGTTCTGTTGCGGTTAGGCTATTACGACCATTAATACCGCCCACTGTACGATAAGTTTCAAGTGCAGTAGGGGCATTTGCGAGAACACCAATTAAATTTGAATAAAAACCATTGGCATTTTGTACGGCTTTTAAGGCTTCTTGTGCCGCTTCCGTGCAGATTCAATGTGTGAATTTTAAATTGAGACATAAACTACCCTAAGGATAAATCATAAATTTCCGCTTGATAATACCTTTTCTAAATTCAGTAAGAAAAAGAAGAAAAGTTTATTCATATAGCCAAAAGTTATGATTATTTTGGCGTCGCCATGCTAAATGTGTTTTGACGATAGACAGTAATCTCTCCAACTCTTTGCCTTTTTCGGAAAGGGCTTTGTTGTCGTGCAACATTTGGGTGGCGCGTGCTTCAATAAAGCGGAGGTAATCGCTGTTTTGGGTTTCTTGGAATTGCTTTTCGGCTATGGATTTGAAGGTTAGCGTCAACATAAGAATAGTCAAATAGTGATCAAGATCAAATAAACAGGTAAGATGACTTACAACTTTTGAGGTATTTGTGAATTAAGTGCAAAGTGCGGTTGATTTTGGGACGATTTTGCCGAATAAAAGCATTTCACGGCAAATTAGAAAAGGTTAAAATAAACTAAATTTTTATGTTGGGAGTCTCGATGTTTTTGTTTATCTCATCGTCGCTTTAGCGGGCAGGCGTAGCACTCGCCACGCAATCAGCTATTAATACACAATTGGCGAAAGTCATGAGTGGCGAAGCGGTGATTGCTACCTTTATTTCTTTGCAGTGGGCACGATTTTTCTCTTTTTATCGCATTGGCTAGCTGATTTATGGGGCAATCCATCTACGCTCCCATCACAACCTTTGAGTGGAAATTAATTGGTGGGGTACTGGTGCTATCGTCGTCTTCACACGGTTCTACTTGCCGAAATTAGGCATCACCGCGATGTTATTTTTATCATTATCGGACATTAATTATGGCAACAACCATCGATCATTTTGGTCTTATCGGTATGCCGATCCGAGAAGTGAATATCACAAAAATTCATCGGATTAATTATTGTCGCCTTTTGGATTGGTATTTTATTTCTTTTGGAGATAAGTTGGTTGAGCTATTTGGGGCAAGATAGGATGAAATATGCTTATTTGTTGATTAATCGCGTAATTGGGAAAACTATGCGAAAGCGTTGCCTGTGGGTGTTGATTATTTTGTTGCTATTGATCGTAATAGCATTGGCTTATTACGCGTTTTTGCGACCCCAAAACGTGTAGCGCAACTAACGAATCATTTTTAGCACCGCATTATCACTTGAATTAGCCGATGATTGGCAATGGGAAACAACAGGTTTAACGCTGCCAGAGCTAAAAAGTGAAAAACCGACCAATGTACGCTTGTGAACCTGAATAATACTCCGGTGACTTGGTGGAATGCGCATAGTCTTGATATTGAAAAAGGCTAGCTTAGATTACGATTGTTTTAACCTATTTACCCAGTGATAATACTGAGCACCACCAAATTTGACCGCACTTTGAGCGGCAGTACCTATTTCTGATGTCAACGTTAAACACTTTCAATTAACGAGCCTGAAGAACTGAAACAAGCCGCTTTGCAGCCTATCAGCTGATTGGGCGTGATGCCAGATATAACGGTAACCAATTAGCCCTTGAAGCTCAAGCTAATAATGACAGGGCTGAGCTACATCACCAATCCACGGTCACGCCACGAGATGGAATCTTTCAATGGACGGGTAATGCCGATATCAAACGAAAGCGGCGATAAAAACTATGATCTTCAGTTCACTGCGAATTTTGAGCCCGATCTTTCTCAACTGCCTCAACAAGGCAATGTCTTACTCAACTGGAATAATCCAGAACTGGCCGTCAGCAAAAGGCGAGGCAAAAAGTGTCGTGGCAAGGGCAGATGGCCAGTTAAATGCTCAAGATTTAACAACTAATTCACCATTGTTAGATGTGCCTTTTGTGCTCACTAAGACGGCTTGGATATTTCGTGGGGAAATTTTTATTGGACCTTTGATAGCTATCAACCAATCAAAGGTTTCCTTGCGTTATCTATTCACCGTGCTGCTGAAAGGCTTATTGCCATTAGCATTGATATGAACGTGATCTTGCAAACCTTTGGTGAAATGGGCAAGGGAGATTGTGATTTCAGGCAAAAATGGTGAAATCGGCGGTGGCGATGACAATAACGAATTGGTTGAGCTGAGAAACACGCGATTTACGTTACAACGCTACTGTGGCACAAACCAATTTAACCTATCATCTCGGCGGCTCTTCACCCATCCAGTGGTGTATGCGGGTTCCGTCTTTAAAATGGATACCGTTCAGCGAGATACCAAGTTGCGTTCGTTTACCGTTAGATGACATTATTATTGGTCGTTATGGTTTGGAAGGTCGTTTGCTCGCAACATTAACGGGCACGACATTCCCAGTTGAAAATCTCGATTTAAAATTAGACGGAAACGCCCAGCGAGTTTATTGCCGGTATTAAAACCGTGTTTGATTTGCGGGATGAAGAACATAAGTTGCAGTCTGTAGAAAAACAAGCGACAAACCGTTGGGATTGGATAATCAATGGCAGTGCAAACTGGAAATCCTTAAATACGCCAGTCAAAATGGAAGGGAAAGGTTTTTGGGAAGCGGATCATATTGAATTAAATCAGCTTTCTGCACGTTCTAATGAAGTGAAAATGAAAGAGGTGAAAATGGCACCGCTTTCATTGGAGCTTAAAGATCGACTCCGCTGGGAGTTATGAAGAAGGCATATTCGAGGTTTGTTGCAAGCGAAAACAGATTGGATGAACTGGCTTATGGCGGTCGTTTTGTTTCGCCTGTTTTCGGTTTAGGTATTGATGGTAAGAGTATCAGTAACTTCAATTTTGCAGGTGATTTAAAAGCTGGTTCGCTTGGGCCTTTAGATGTCTTGGGTGTATATCAAAATACTGCACTTTCAGGCAAAATCAGCTGGAAAGAACAATCTGCAAAGAGTATTCCAATCACTTTTTCCCTCAACAATGGAATTGGTTAATTCATGAGGCAGCATTGAAAGGACAAAGTGAATTCGCAATCAATGGCAATGGCGTGAAGATGAAGGAGCTGAATCTTAAAAATGGCAAAAATCACTATGCCAGATGGCGAGATTTATACTCGAATATTCGCTTCCCAATGAATTATGAAAACTCGGCATTGCGAAGTGTCTTCGGGTAAACCGATCCATATTTCGGCTCACACATATTCGCTCTGGCGCGCTTTCCGTCGCAAATGGGGGAATTGGATTTATTTGGGCGTTATCCGAATACCATGAAAAATCCGTTCACTTTTGATATGGAAACTTTCCTTATTTGATGGTTTGTTGACGGTGCCTCAGCTCAGTTTTCCACAAAGCAAAAATGGCGACACTTTCTTTTTACTAATATTGATTGTAGCTCCAAGTGTTAGCTTGCACAATATAACCAAGTAACCTTTAACTGGCCGCGCTAATGCAACCCTGCCATTCTGGCTTGGACATAAGGAATGTTTGATTTGTAATGGTACATTGGAACAAGTGGGAAATGTGTCCATCAAATTAACGATGAAATGGTAAAAGGGCTGAAAAAGGCGGTTGGACAGAAAATATTTTGGTGGATTTATTAAAAGAAATGGAACTGCAAAATTCGCATGCAGCGGTGACGCCTCGATCCTAAAGGGCAAATGATGTTGCGTGCGAGTATCAGCGGGTTTAATCCAACCAAGCGAACCAATAATCCGATAACGTTAAATTATACGCACCAAGAAAATATGTTTGAATTGTGGAATATGATTATGGCTCGCAATTTGAACAAAATCTGCAATATAAACTTTTATAAGCAATTAGAACAAGACAAATGATAAACACCTTAAATTTCAACCGCACTTTTTATTTTTGCGGCGATGTTTACACTACAGCTTGCACACCAACCATATTCAGTGACACACCAAAGGAAGCATCACCATTAATATGAATGTGGTGGTGGACCACAATATTAAAGTGGAAATGGATGAAAAATCACAGAAAAGCCGTGGGTGAAGTAGAGCCTGTGAAGAAATAATAAATACATTTGAACTTTGATTTTATTTCTAGCTATATTATTTTCCATGTGTAGGGTGTCATATCCAGCTATTGTTATGGGCACGTTGGTTTAATATTGTTCTATTTTTGTTTTATCAATTTATAGCTAATTAAAATATAAGTAATTAAGGTATTAAATGGCAGAATTGCGTTTCTCGATCTTTTTGCAGGTGCAGGTGGACTTTCCGAAGGGTTCATTCAGGCAGGTTTTAAGCCCGTTGCTCATATTGAATCAGACAAGGCTGCCTGTTTTACTCTGCAAACTGCGTATGGCTTATCATTGGTTAAAATCAAACTAGATAAGCTAGATGTTTATAGTTGACTACTTAAATGGAAAATTAAGCCGCACAGAATTTTTATAAAATCATCCTGAGCATATTAGCAAAAACAGTAATTAATATGGAAAATCTCAGAGAATACCTTTAAAAACATTATTTAATGAGGATTGATAATTTACTTAAAGACTCACCTCTTGATTTGATTGTAGGGTGGTCCACCATGCCATGCCTATTCTCTTGTCGGTAGGTCATGTGATTCTAATAAAATGCTTTGGTGATAAACGTAACTATTTATATCAGTTTTACGGAGAATTTCTTCAACGCTACTAACCTAAATACTTTTGTTTTTGAAAATGTATTAGGACTTCTGTCTGTAAAAGATGCTAATGGCAATTATTATTTTTCAAGAGATGAGGAACCTTTTTAAAAAGTTAGGTTACGAGACTGAATATCGATACTTAATGCAAATGATTATGAGTGCTCTGCAAGCTCGCAAAAGAGTCATGCTAGTTGGTAGAAGAGGTCATCAAACCGGATTCCTATCCTCAATTAGAGACTGATAAACCAAATGTATTAGTTAATGAAATATTTGACTGATCTCTCTGCAATCCATGCAGGTGAGGAAGTGTTCGTCCTTGTAAAATGAAGAAGTATACTGGTAAGTGGGTTGCATAATTCAGCATAAAACAATGATATTCCCTGTTACATGGCATATTGCGTCACTCAATCAACAAGACTCAAAAATATATCGTTTGGTAACGGATCTCATGGAGCAGAGAGGGAAAAAGGATGGAATATAATGATTTGCCTGAAAATCTTAAAACACATAAGAATCGAAACTGCATTTTGCTGACAGATTTAAGGTTGTTGAGGTAATTTATCTGCATCTCATACGGTATTAGCTCATCTTGCTAAAGATGGACATTACTATATCCATCCTGATTCATATCAGAATAGATCAATTACCCCTAGAGAAGCAGCACGCCTTCAAACTTTTCCTGATGATTATTATTTTGAAGGGGGGACTGACAAACCAAGTAGAACTGCTGCATTTAGGCAGATTGGTAATGCTGTTCCAGTTATACTGGCAAGAAAAATTGCAGAAAATTTGAAGGAGAATTGGCATGAGTGAAAATGTTTATAAAATAAGACCGGCTGGACGGCATTTATTAACTATCGGTAGGGAGTTTAATTCAGGACAGATTATGTCTGCTATCGTTGAGCTTGTAAAAAACGCTTATGATGCGGATTCAGAATCTGTGGAAATACATTTTAAAGCGACTGAAAAACCATCAGAAAATATAAGTGACAATCCTGAGAAGAGAATAGAGATTACCGTCCCGTGACTATGGCCATGATAGGATGTCTCAAGATACTGTGATTAACAAGTGGATGGTTTCCATCAACGTCAGATAAGCTTTGAACGCAAAAAGAGTCCGCATGGTCGAATTATGCAAGGTCGTAAAGGGATAGGTCGCTATGCAGCGTCTATGCTTGGTTCCACCTTATTACTAGAGACAGTCCTCAGAAGACCAGAAAAACAACTGTTTTAGTTAACTGGCATGATTTTTGAAACATCTGAATACCTAGATGATGTTGAACTTTTTGATTTAGAAACTCATCCAACTGATGAGCAATCAGGAACAGCTTTGACAATTGAAGGTGGAGAAGAGTATTACAGAGAATGGAATGAAAAACAATTTAAAAAGATTTGAATTTTGAATTAAAAACTATATCCCCAGTTCAAAACTCAATGGATAAAAGCAGCTCAAGATTTTCTGATTCATTTGAAAAATCAGAAGGGTTCTCAGATGTTGAAGATTTAGAAGAGACAACAGCCCCTATACCCTATCTTTGATTTATTCGATTATCAAAAATTTCTGGAAGAATTAATTCCAATGGTAAAGGTACTCTGACTTATGTTTGCAGAAGGCAAGAAATACAGTGGAAGAGGTTATTTCGTTTTGATTTTGAAAGATTCTACTGCTTGTGGTGATTTAATCTTTGATATCCGTGTTTATGACAGAGAAAAGGAATCAATAGAACAATTAATTCATCGCGGCCTTAAAGATGATCATGGTAACTATCTAGGAAAATTGCAGGCGAGAAAAATACTTAATGAGTCTAATGGGATTGGTGTATATCGTATGGATTCCGGATCAGACCGCTTGCGTGATCCTGAGTTTGATTGGTTAAAAACTTAATGAACAGAGAATTCAAACCTCTTTGAAAATTGGTAGACCAAGTAATTGGTTACGTATTAATTGACTCTGAGGAAAAAGTCTAATCTAATAGAAAAAGAGCGCAAGGATGGTTTGCGTGATAATAATGCTTATAAACACCTGCAGAAGATTACAAATGAAGCAATTAAAGAGTTGGAAACACGTAGATTCAGTTATAGACGCAAAGCAGGATTAAGTAAACCTGCACTTTAAAGTTGAAAAAGAGCTGAATCGAATCTTTGATACTTTGAAACAAACTGTTCATAAAAATTGATTGCGGGGGATGAATGAAAAATCAGTAGAAGAAGTTATTGAATTGATCAGTAAAGAAGCTGAAGAAAAAGCCAGACAGTAGAAGAAATTCGTCAAGCTATAGCGACTCTACCAAGGTCAAGCAACTTTGGGGAAAATTATGAATGTTGTTTTGCATGAAGGCGAAGACCACTAAATTATTTTCAGAAATAGAGGTTCCCAGAATAGATAGATTTATCAAGAAATACAAGGAAACAAGTGATTTTGAATATATACAACAGATTGAATCAATTGCACATAATACGGTTTCAAAACGCTAAAACATTTTCTGATCTCTTTTTACGACTTGACCTTCTTGCCATGGGGAAAACGCTCCAGCTAAACAACAATTATCTATAGAGAATGAAATTTCTAATTGTTTTGCAATATTTCGTCAACAAATGGCGAGATAAGGGTATCAAATTCAAAAATTAGTGGAAGTGCAATTATAGAAGCATGGAAACAGGATATTGCTGCTATATTTACAAATCTTATAGAAAATAGCATTTTTGGCTGTCAGAGAAAAAATACTGACATTAAGGAAATTATGGTTAATATTATTACTAATGAAAATTCCTTAAGTTATATAGATTTTCGTGATACAGGTCCTGGATAGAACCCAATCTTATCGAAGATAATCTCATATTTGAACCCTCAATTTAGCACTAAACCGTGGTACAGGTATTGGTTTGGCAAATTGCTGGTAGAAAGCAGGAAGAAACGGCTGAAACTTGACAGCTTTAGAATCAACTGCAGGCGCTTATTTTAGACTTTCTACAAAAAGGGATGAAAATGAATAATATGACGTTAATTCTTATCGAAGATAACGATGAAGAGACGGAATCTGTGAGAACGCCGCAAAAATGATTTTAATGATGATCACGAAGACAAGGTGGCATATTCGGTTAGAAACTCATACCAATATAGAGACCGCATCAAAAGCATTAGAGAGTTCTCACTTTGATGGTGCAATTATCGATATGAAATTAGCTGATTCTGGCAATGGGGGAATCAGGCTTTAGATGTAATGAGACAGCATTTAAAACGGATACCTGTAGCAATATATACTGGAACTCCTGATGTCGCAGATGAAACAGATATTCCTTCAATTGGCCTGTTTAAAAAGCAGATATAACATATGCAGAGCTTTATATATAAATTTTGGGATATTTACAAAAACCGGTTTAACCAAAAATAATGGGAGGTAAAGGTCATATTGAACAAAGTCTAAGTCAAATTTTTATAAAACACCTTCTTCCTGAAATTTCAACGAAATCACCAACTTCAGAAAAAGAGTAATTGGGTTTCTTATGCAGAAGAAGATTCAGATGATACGGAAAAAGCCCTACTACGTCATACACTTAACCATCTTATACATGAATTATATAAAAGCAGTGAACATTGCTACCTGATGAAATGTATATACATTTGCTAAACCTAGAGCAGGATCAAGTAAAAGTAGATACAGGGTGCATTTAAAAATAAAGATAACAATAAATTTTATATTGTTTTGAGTCCTGCTTGTGATTTGGCAGAACGCGAAGGCGGTAAATGTAATACGGATAGAGCATTATTAGTTGAGATTCAAATATTGGATGAGCTGCTGAATGATTCGGGTCATAAAATTTTCAATGATGAGTGCTTTATTATTGATAGTAATAGTGGAATAAGAAACTTAAAAAGATACTACCAAAGCAGAATTCTGCCTCAAACGTAGAGTATCTTTCTAAAAATAAAAGTGATGAATTAACAAGATATAAAACAAATTACAAAAACATGTTATCACTGGCTGCATCAACCTGTTATTTCAATAATGGTCTCATTGACTTCAGAAGAATTTCAACATTCTCTCAAAACAGAGTTGAATAATAATTTTGATGCCCCTATTATTCAAGTAACTAGCCCATTTCTAAAAAGACATAATATCGCGATTTTCATCCTATTATGCACGACAAGGTCAACCTGATATAAATTTTTATGATTTGAGTATATTCTTAAATCTATATTTTTAGAGATCTATGCAGATCTGAACATGTGTAAAAAAGAGGTCTTTAATGTGGGTCTCTATTGGAATATGAGCTAAATATTATTTAGATATTAAATAATCTAAAAATTTAGATAGGGTTGTGAGTATACTAATCACAATCAATCGATTACGCTTTTAATACTCTATAATTTATTCTGAATATATTATAGTTTACTGAGGCTCATTCTTAAAAGCTTATAATCAATAATCAGAAAAATTATGACAACTAATTGACTGGTAAAGAACGTTTTATCTCCCAACTAGTCTTCAAACTTCAAAGCATTTTTACCCCACTAAAACCGACGTCATGCTGAGCGATCCTGCAGATCAAATTATCGATTGAAAACGTAATTTGTCTTGTGGTGCGCGTAATGCCATAATGTAAAGTAACGGCAAATAATGATCTGGCGTTGGCACAGAAAGCTCGGCTTTTTCACCTAACTGTTCATAATGTACCAAGGTTTTCATCATCTTGCTTTCGCAATTGCTTGATTGAGCTATCGGAAAGAGCAAATGCCCAATCATACCCCGCACCGATTTGATCAATATGTTTCAGCTTATCGCTCTTAGATTATGCACAGCCATTGCCTGCCGATAATCAGCACGCCTTGTTCTCGTAAAGCAGCCAACTTTTTCGCCAAATTGAAATGCCATTCAGTCGATTGCAAACGGTTAGGTTGTTGCACCACGGGGATATCGGCATCAGGACAGAGATATTTCAACACCGCCCATGCGCCATGATCAAAACCACGCGTTGGATTCAGCCCGACATTCTCCGGCTGTAATACGACCGCACTTGCTCTGCCAACTCAGGTGAGACCGGGTGCGGGATATTGCATGGCTGAGTTCATCTGGGAAGCTATAGAAATCGTAAATCATTCCAGGATGTTTGCCAGACGCAACCTGCAAACGGCTGCTGTAGCCAATGCGCTGAAATCATCAAAATCGCTTTTGGTTTGGCAAACTTTTTGTAATGTGAGGCTGGAAATTCTGATTGAACGGTTTTCTTTATCTAACGCATTCATCGAGGCTACCATGCCAACAAACAATACAGGCATCATTATTTTCTCCTCAATATTTGATGGGCAGATTGTACGGTTAAATCTTTGTGTGAAAAATACCCGTTTATGAACAACATCTTTTACTAATCAGAAATAATGAATGATAAGGTTTAGAGATATTGGTGTGTTGAATAGAAAATATTAAAAATGCGGTCAGATTTTGACGAAATTTTACTTAGAAATTTACTTATTTACAGTTTATTATCTTTATATTTAGGCGTATGATGACTATGAGTTTTATATAACCACTAAATTTATTTAGGTAAATATATTATTTTTATTTAATAGGAGATTGAATGATGAAAAATTATTCACGCAGTACTTTCTGCGGCAGCGATTGCCGTACCTTTTTGCTTCTGCGAATACTGCACCACAAACAGAACAAAGCGCAGTACAACGGCCCGGAAAAAGCAAAAGGCGTTTGGATTGATGTACGTTCAGCCGAGGAGTTTAACGCAGGTCATTTATAAGATGCGGTGAATATTCCTCGACGATAAAATCGTTGAAGGTGTTAAAAGCGATTGGTTCAGATAAAGATGCACCGATCAACGCTTACTGTCGTAGTGGTCGCCGTGCCGAGACCGCGCTCACTGAGCTGAAAAATGCAGGCTATACTAATGTAACCAATTACGGCGGTTATGAAGATTTGGTTAAGGTTTGAAATAAACAACGCATCATTTAATGTAAAAATCCCTAGGTTAAGCATTTTAGGATTTTTATTACAAAAGTGCAGTCAAATTTTTCAGGTGTTTTTGCTAAAAAGTTATAAAAATCTGACTGCTTGCATGGGGTAGAAAAAGCGTTGTTCTAGCGATATAGAACAACGCTTTTATTTTTAAATTATATGTAACTCAGAAGTGGAATGTTGTCATCAAAACGTACATCCATTGGTGGCTCAGCTTGGCGCTGGCGCGATTGTGCTGGACGAGATTGATAGCTTGGTTGTGGTGCTGATTGAACTGGTGCATAACCGCTCTCTCTGATTACGACCACCCTAACACTGTAAGTTATCACCTTGGATTTCAGTGGTGTAACGATCTTGGCTGTTGTTATCTTGCCATTTACGGGTTTTAAACGACCTTCAACATAAACTTGTGAACCTTTGCGTAAGTATTGACCGCAATTTCCGCTAAACGACGATATAACACGATACGGTGCCATTCAGTCACTTCACGGCGTTCGCCCGTGTTTTATCTGTCCAGCTTTCACTTGTTGCCACGCTAATATTTGCTACTGCTTTCGCCATTTGGCATCGTGCGGATTTCAGGATCACTACCTAAATTACCTACGATGATTGCTTTATTAATACCCTGCATAGAATCCTCTATATTTTAGAAATAAGGTGAAAAATTTTTGGCTATTTTTGCCTTAAAATGAAACAAAGATCCATAAAAATTAACTGGATATTTGCACAGATGTTGAAATATGCGATAATGGTCGCAATTTTTGAATTTATTTTCTTAGGCAATCGCTTTTTATGGATACTATCGACATTCGATGGGGCAAGAACCCACAACCTCAGCATCAATTTAACCATTCCTCGCGATAAATTAATTGTGATTACAGGCTTGTCTGGTTCGGGCAAATCTTCTTTAGCATTTGATACGCTTTATGCGGAAGGGGCAGCGCCGTTAGTGGAATCGCTTTGCTTATCGCGTCAATTCCTTTCTTTGATGGAAAAACCGGATGTGGATTCGATTGAGGCTTGTCGCCAGCGATTTCTATTGAGCAAAATCTCACTTCTCATAACCCGACGTTCAACCGTGGGACTATCACCGAAAATTTACGATTACCTGCGTTTGTTGTTTGCTCGCGTAGGGGAGCCTCGTTGTCCGGATCATGATGCTGCCATTAACGGCGCAAACCATCAACCAAATGGTGGATAAAGTCTTAAGTTTACCTGAAGAAAGCAAAAATGATGTTGCTTGCGCCTGTGGTGAAAAACCGCAAAAGGTGAGCACGTTAAGCTGTTAGATAGCTGGCAGCACAAGGTTATATTCGCGCAAGAATTGATGGTGAGATTTGTGATTTATCTGATCCACCAGAACTTGCTTTACAGAAAAACATACCATTGAGTGGTGGTGACTCGTTTTAAAGTGCGGTCAGATTTAGCTACACGTTTAGCTGAATCCTTTGAGACAGCTTTAGAGCTTTCGGGAGGTACAGCGGTTGTGGCAGATATGGATAATCCTAAAAGCTGAAGAATTGGTTTTCTCGGCAAACTTTGCTTGTCCGCATTGTGGCTATTCTGTACCGGAATTAGAGCCTCGCTTATTCTCATTTAATAACCCAGCAGGGGCGTGTCCAACTTGTGATGGTTTAGGGTGTTCAGCAGTTCTCTGATGAAAGCCGCGTGGTGCAAAATGAAAGCATTTCTCTCGCAGGCGGTGCGGTGAAAGGTTGGGATCGTCGTAATTTCTATTACTATCAAATGCTTACCTCGTTGGCGAAACATTATAAATTTGATATTGAAACGCCATACGAAGATTTGCTACAAAAATTAAAGATATTGTGATGCACGGTTCAGGCAAGGAAGAAATTGAATTCCAATACATGAACGACCGTGGCGATGTGGTGATCCGTAAACATCCTTTTGAAGGAATTTTGAATAACATGGCACGCCGTTATAAAGAAACGGAATCTATGTCTGTGCGCGAAGAATTGGCGAAAAATATCAGCAACCGTCCTTGTGCAGATTGTAGTGGCTCGCGTCTTCGTCCAGAAGCTCGCAACGTGTATATCGGTAATATTAATTTGCCACAAATCTCGAGAAAAGCATTGGTGAAAGCCTTGAGTTTTTCAAGGGCTTGCTTAACCGGTCAAAAAGCACAAATTGCGGATCCTGAAAGAGATCGAGAGCGGTTAGAATTCTTTAGTGAATGTAGGCTTAAATTATCTTTCCCTCTCGCTCAGCTGAGACCCTTTCAGGCGGTGAAGCGCAACGTATTCGTCTTGCAGAGTCAGATTGGTGCTGGCTTAGTGGGCGTGATGTATGTTGGATGAACCTTCTATTGGTTTGCATCAACGCGATAATGAACGTCTGTTAAACACGTTGATTCATCTGCGTAATTTGGGCAACACCGTGATCGTGGTGGAACATGATGAAGATGCCATTCGAGAAGCCGATCATATTATTGATATTGGCCCGGGGGCAGGTGTGCATGGTGGTCAGAGTGATTGCGCAAGGTACCGCCAAAGAAATCATGGCGAACCCAAATTCTATTACAGGGTAAGTTCTTATCGGGTGAAGAAAAATCAAAATTCGAAAAACGAACCGCACTTGATAAAAGCAAACTTCTAAAATTAAAAAGGTGCGACAGGGAATAATCTAGAAAGGTGTGAATTTAGAGATTCCAGTGGGCTTATTTACTTGTATCACGGGGGTGTCAGGTTCAGGCAAATCAACATTAATTAATGATACCTTATTCCCATTGGCACAAAATGCTTTAAATCGTGCGGAAAAACGAGTTTTGCACCTTATAAATCCATTGAAGGCTTGGAATATTTCGATAAAGTGATCGATATTAACCAAAGCCCGATCGGCCGTACACCACGTTCTAACCCAGCGACTTATACGGGATTATTTACGCCAATTCGTGAATTATTTGCAGGCGTGCCAGAAGCACGTGCGCGTGGTTATAATCGGGACGTTTTAGCTTTTAACGTACGCGGTGGTCGTTGTGAAGCATGCCAAGGTGATGGCGTGCTAAAAGTGGAAATGCACTTCTTACCGGATGTGTATGTCCCTCATGATCAATGTAAAGGTAAACGCTATAACCGTGAAACCTTGGAAATCCGCTACAAGGCAAAAACTATTCACCAAGTATTAGATATGACAGTAGAAGAAGCACGCGAGTTTTTTGACGCGATCCCAATGATTGCGCGTAAATTGCAAACCCTAATGGATGTCGGCTTGTCTTATATTCGTTTAGGTCAGTCTTCTACCACGCTTTCAGGTGGTGAGGCACAACGTGTTAAGTTAGCGACAGAGCTTTCAAAACGCGATACTGGTAAAAACCCTTTATATTTTGGATGAACCAACAACTGGCCTGCATTTTGCTGATATTAAACAACTTCTCGACGTGTTACATCGCTTGCGCGATCAAGGTAATACTATCGTGGTGATTGAACACAACTTAGATGTGATCAAAACCGCAGACTGGATTGTAGATCTCGGTCCAGAAGGGGGCAGTGGTGGTGGTCAAATCATCGCGACAGGTACCCCGGAAGAAGTTGCTAAAGTTAAAGGTTCGCACACTGCGAGATTCCTAAAAGACATCTTGGCAAAAGGCTAGAAAAATAACCGCACTTTTTGAACATCATCAAAGTGCGGTTATGAGGTTTTTAATGGCGATTCTCAAAAAGGCGGTTTGGCGAACCAGACGATAATGAATAATGCAAGGAAAGTAATTGCCGATAACCAGAAAAATCTCATTCGCGCCAATAATAAAGCCCTGAGCGGTGATTTGTCTGGCAAGATAGGATGCCGTTTGTTCTTCGCTTAAAGCCAAAACTCCCATAGTTTGAAAGAATTGTTGGGAAATCGGATTGTATGGATTAATGACTTCCGTGAGTTGAGAATGATGCACCGCTTCACGGTTATACCACATAAATGTCGTGAGGATGTTCCCACTGACCCAGCAAGGGTTCTGAAGGAAATTAAATAAACTCGACGCCTGAAGCTATTTTTCGGACGGTAAACCCGAAAGCGTAATGGTTGTCAGTGGCATAAAGAAACAGGCGACTGCTAACCCTTGCACAAATTGCGGTAATGCCACATCCATAAAGGTCATTTCAGGTTCAAAGGTCACAGCTCGCCAATAAAAGGTCAGCGCATAAACCATAAAAACTGACGGTGATTAAAAACTGCATATCAATTTTATTGCCAAATTTCCCGATAATCGGTGCAAGTAGAATCGGCAATAATCCCACTGGTGCAGCCAAGCCCCGCCCATGTTGCTGTATAGTTGTAAACCTGTTGGAGCAGAAGAGGGATGAGCACGACCGTCCCTGAATACACCAAGAAAAGCAAAGGCTAGTTGAAACACAAACCCACGGTGAAATTTCGGGATTTGAACAAGGAAACATCCACAACTGGATTATCGTCCGTGAGCTCCCCAAATGATGAGGGCGATTAAACCTACTGCAGCGATAATGGTAAGCACCACAATTTCCAGTGGAATTAAACCAGTCTAGCTCACGACCTTGATCCAGCATTAATTGTAACGCACGCCTACACCAGTGCTAATAAACCAGCCCGATAGTGTTAACTGGTTGATGAGAAATTCTGCTTTCTCGGCCTTCTAAAATTTTCCAACTGATTAGGACAACGGCAAGCCCAATCGGAACGTTGATAAAGAAAAATCCAACCCCAGTGAATATTATCACTGATCCAACCGCCTAAAAATAGGTCCTACAAATCAGGGACGACGATTGTCATTGACCAAAAAGCCAATGCCATTCCGCGTTTTTCAGGCGGGTAGTTATTTAATAATAAGCTTTGAGAAAAGGGGGATGATGGGGCGGCTACTGCACCTTGAAGGACGCGAAAAACGATCAACATTTCCAAGCTGTTTGTAAATACCACAAAGCCAAGAGGCTAGCACGAATAATAGCGTTGCGATTAAAATAACCGCACTTCACCAAAACGTTTTGCTAACCAGCCTGTGATCGGAATCGAAATCGCATTTGCCACACCAAACGAGGTGATCACCCACGTTCCTTGGCTCGACGATGCACCCTAAATCACCTGCAATCGTTGGAATGGCATCGTTAGCGATGGTGGAGTCTAGCACGAGCATAAAGGTGGCCAAAGACAGCACCAATGTGAGCATCGCTAACGCACCGCCTTGCAGCGGCTTGAAAATGAGATTGCGGCATAACGGAACCCTAATAGCTATTATTACGAATAATAGATTCGATCAAATTATTGACCGCACTTTCATCATATTGCGCATCATTCGTGGAATAAAGCGTTGTAGCAGGCGCTTGGTCACTGCAAAGTTTCGCCTTGGCTATTGGTCACATTTACTTTCACAGTCGCAGAAAGTCCGATGCGTAATGGATTTTCAGCAAGCTGTTGCGGATCCAATTGAATTCGTACAGGCACACGTTGCACCACTTTTATCCAGTTACCGGTCGCATTTTGAGTAGGCAATAAAGAGACGCACTGCCCGTACCCATTTCAATTCCGAAGACTTTTTCCATTAAAGCGTTTTATCTTTGCCATAAAGGTCGAAATGAATTTCAACTGGCTGACCAATTCGCATATGGGTTAATTGTGTTTCTTTGAAGTTGGCATCTAACCACATTTGATCAGTGGTAACCACTGCCATTAATGCTCCGCCAACAGAAACTGCTTGCCCTACTTGCGCATTGCGACGAGCCACATAGCCTTTAATTGGACTGCGGATTTTTGTGCGTTCTAAATTCAACCAAGCTTGTTTCAAATTACTGACCGCACTTTGAATTTGTGGTTGTTCACTTAAAGGCCCGTCTAGAAATAAGGCTTGATTGGCCTCAAGTTGGTTTTGTGAAGTTGTTAAGTTTGCTTTTGCGAGCTCAACCGCTTCTTTTGGCGTGTTGAAAGATTCTTTATCAATCGCCCCATCTTTCACTAATTGAACGCGACGATTCAAGTTTCCTTTGTGCTTGAGCAAGGGTGATTTCATTCGCACGAACGGCAGATTTCAATTGTTTTACAGTGTAATTTAGTTGAGAAACTTGGCGAACAGCATTGGCTAAATTACTTTTAGCCTGCTCAAAACTTAATTTGGCGTTGGTATCATCCAGTTCTAATAACACGTCACCAGCCTGTACGGGATCCATATTATCGACATTAATTTTCGCTATATTTCCGCCACCGTGCGATACCATCACCTGATTGCCGCTGACATAGGCATCTTCGGTTTCTTCAAAGCCTTTAATAAAAGAAATACCAATAAGCTGCAGAACCGATTGCAATCAGAAGAAGCAAAAGAATAAAAATGGAAAGCCCTTTTTACGTTGTTGAGATTTATTATTTGAGGAGTTGGTGTATCTGTTTGTTGATCGGACATAATGCGAGCCTTATCGGACTGTTGAAGTAAAAAGGCTTCAGTCTATAAAAATAGAATGTTCGTTCATTATGAACGTGAATTGAAAATTATTTCAGAATGACCGCACTTGTTGAGATAAAAAGTGCGGTCAATTTTAATAACGTCATTAAGCCATTTACGCCAAGCAAAATTAAACTTGCCCAAATTGGCACATAAGTGAAGTAATCAGAAGGGGAGACTTGTGTGTTAAGCTCAGAATATGCGATTAAAAAGAGCAATGTAGGTTCGAGATAACTGAGCACGGCAAACACACTGACGGAATTTGTTGGCTTGATTTTTAAATTGGCAGACAAAAACCGATTGCACTCCACTAAACCTAATGCAGGCAATAAATACCAATATTGGCTTTCACTGATTACAAAAGACAATTGCTGTTCTTGTATGAGCAACAAATGAGGCAAGGAATGGCAATGAAGCACACATCAAGTGTGATGCCTTGCAATGCCGGAATCTTCATGACTTTACGGCTTAAATAATAATAGGGATAGACTAAGCACACCCAAAGGCTGCTCCATGAAAAGGTTTGATTGTGCCAGCTCATGTGCCACACCGCGCGCAGCGATGCACAAGGCAATAATTTGAATGGTGGAAAGGGTTTCTTTTCAGCCAAATGCGTCCGCAGTAATGCCATCACTACTGGGAATAAGAAATACCCCTATGCGATGTTGACCCTTCGCCATTAACGGGCGCCCACATAAATAACCAAAATTGACTGCCGGCATCGAGCGTGCCGAGCAAAGAAAACAGCATCCAACGTTTTTGTCTTTGCCTAAGGTTTCATTGACTAATTTTGATAATGAACTACAACCCACAGTAGGGAAGATAATTAAAGAAAATAACCTAGTATCATCATCACCATTCGCCAGCAAACACTATCCGTACCGTTAAGCGGCTGTAGCCATAAACTGAATAGATAGAGCAATCCAAATAAAAATTGCGAGATGATGCCGAGAAAAATACCTTGAGCCATTTTTATTATTTCCTTAGGGTTTGATAGCTTCATTATAAAAGTCTGTGTGGTAAATTTTCTCAAATATAAAATGATTTGTGATTATTTTTCTCAAGTTTTGGAATTGTTTTGCATTTATTCTCAAGGATTAAACATGGAATTAGATAAATTAGATCGGATAGTTTTAAATATCCTCCAACAAGATGCGACCTTGCCGTTAAAAAGAGGCTTGCGGAAAAAGAGTATAGCTCGGTAGCAACCTGTCAGCGTCGAATCTCCAATTACTGACAGAAAAAGGGGTTATTACCAAACAAGTGGCAGTGGTATCGCCAAAGGCAGTGGGTAGAGGCATCAGTGTTTTTGTGATGGTGGAAATGACGACCAACATTCCCGCTTTCAAGAGTCTTTGAACGAAAAATGCGACAAGAAACCGATGTGGTGAGCTGTTATGAGATTTCAGGTGATTATGATTTTATGTTGCTTATTCACGCTGAAAAGCATGGAAAGCTACCATTCATTTACCCGCCGTGTTCTAACAGGTGAATATCATGTTAGAACTTATAAGAGCTTTATTTGTTATGAATTTTACCAAAGCAGAGTAGGATTTTGTTAGATACTGTAATAAAGAAAATCCTTACAAATTAGCAAAGGATTTTTGTAAGTAGTGATTAGCTAGGTAGTTTTGTAGTCGCTTTTAACGCTATATACCCCATAATCGCAGAAACCGAGCCTAATAAGATCCCCAATCGAGAAAGGGCGTTAATGCTTTACCTGCATCTGCATTGAAGGCTAGGGTTAAGAACATTGACATGGTGAAAACCAATGCCACATAAAATCGCTACGGCAAAAATTTGTTTGAAGTTGATACCTTGAGGAAGCTTTTGCAATGCCCAGTTTACAGAAAGATAACTGAAACCAAATACACCTAGAGGTTTTCCCGACAATTAAATGCCAAGAGAAATCGCAAATAACAATGGCGATGCTAGCATGTGAAATCAATGCCATCGAAGCTTACACCCGCATTAGCAAAACGCAAATATGATGATAATAGCGATGACCAAAGGGAAAGAATGCTCAAAGTCGTAATGGTGTTTCGCCATTTTGCCTTTCAATGGAATACAAAATCCGATGATAACCCCTCAAGGGTAGCATGCACGCCTGATTTTAGTACATGAAGTCCCACAAGATTGTTCCCAACACTATATAGGGCCAAAGTGCGGTCATTCTAAAGCGATTTAATCGATAAGCATCAACAACAGCAACTGCAGCAAAATGAGTGCTTGTACACTTAATCCGTGTGAGAATCAGTGCAACAACGATGGCGCCTAAGTCAATCGCCAGCAAGTAAAAAGATTTTTAGTGGGAGTGGCACTTGTTTACTAATAACGCCATGATACTAAGAGCAAAGGCAGTCTGTTGCCATTGATAGCCCAGCCATCGGCTAAAAGTGATCGTTGGGCGATAATACATAAACTAATGCAGGAATAATCATTCCCCCACCGCAGCAATAGCAGGGAAAAACAGCTTGTTGATAGCTTGAAAGGGAGCTTTCAAATACCCTTTCTTTTTAACTTCTATTCTCCCACTCAAAAACAAAGAATACCGCCATAAAACCATCGTTAATCCAATGGATTGTTTTATCAATAGAAAAAGATCCTACTTGAATGCTGACTGGTAAATTTTAAAAAGTGCATTATAGGTTTGATTAAGGGTGAGTTGGCTAATAGCATTGCAATTTACCGCTGAAAAAGTAATAAAATTCACCAGCTGACTCATTTGAAAAATGCTGAATTTGTTGAATCAAACTCAGTTTATTCATTCATTCTTCCTAAAAAGTAATATAATAAAGCTTGGATAATATCACAAATTTACTGATTTTGGGGAAAGAAGTAGATAATGTGAGATTTTAATTCAGAATGATGATGGATTTTGTGATTCATTTCACAAAATTTATTTTCATTTTTGGAATAAAAACAGTTTAATAGTAAAACTTTAAAATTTATTTATTCGAGAATACTTATGTTTTCAGACATCATCGTGCTAGGTACGATGATTTTTGCTTTATTTTTAGGTGCAGGAAATATTATTTTTCCACCGATGGAAGGTTATCTGCAGGTAATCATTGGGCAACGGCTTCGCTAGGGTTTGTGATAACGGGCATGCACTCATGCCATTTATTACATTGGTTGTAGGGTGTCAGTGTTAGGACGTGGCGAAGAACTGACTGACCCACGTGGGCAGGCGCATCCTTTTAACCATTCTTTATTTAGTCATCGGTTCAACCTTTGCAATGCCTCGAATTACCAATGTTGCTTATGAAATGGCATGGTTACCATTGGGGCTCGTTGAAGATAGTGCGACGACTCGTCTTATTTTCCTGTGATTTTTAATATTATCGCCATGGGATTTATGATTCGCCCCAAGTACCATTATTTCAACGGTGGGTGAAGTGATGACGCCGGCATTATTAGTATTACTACCGTTGTTGGGATCACGGCTTTTGTGTCACCACTTTTCTGAGATTGTTGCCCCATCGCAGGCTTATGCCGAGAATTCAGCACTAACCACAGGCTTAATTAGTGGTTATTATCAAACGATGGATGTACCATTGCAGATTGCCTTTGGTGGCATTGCGCGGGCATTATCTGCAAAAATGTGACCAATCCACAAAAGATTATTCAATATACGATTTCAGCCGGTTTTGTCTCTGCTCATTTTATTAGGTTGTTTATTTTGCCTTATTCTATTTAGGGCGACTTTCGATGCTGTGGGCACAAGGCAACAAATGGTGGACAAATTTTCTCGTTATGTGAATAGTTTATTCGGCACGGCAGGAACTCTGGATTATGGCGGGTATGTTACTGTTTAGCAAGTTTCAACTACATTAGTGGGCGTAACCAGTGCTTGTGGTGATTACTTCCAAGTTTTCGACACGTTTTTCTTATCCATTTGATTGTCTTTTCACCGCAATGACGACAATTATTTCACAATATGGCTTTAACAAAATTACTCCGAGTGACGATTCCTGCCTTGTTGTTGATTTTACCCAATGGCGATCATGTTAGTCGTTTTACAGTGCGTAATAAATTGCCTTCTATTCGATTGAGCTATTACGCACCATTTTAGTGACGGTTGCTTTAGTTTAGTGGATAGTTTTAAAAACTTGGATATCTCGCCGGAGAGGCTTACATCAAATCATGACTCATTTCCCGCTCTATTCGACAAGGGCTCGCATGGCTTTGTACCCGCATTATGTACTTTAGTGCTTTCCATGATATTTGAAAAACATTTTCAAAATATCGAAAATGCCGACAATGACTGTCGGCATACTATCAAGAGCGGTCGTTCACGTGTTTTTAGGCGTGCAAGACGCTGTCTCACACATTTCAAATAAACATACACCTGTTGCAACGGAAACATTCAGGATGAAACAGAGCCCGCCATTGGAATACTAATGAGTTGATCAGCAATGTTCACGAGCAAGACGGCGCATGCCTTCACCTTCGGCCCCCATCACTCAAGGCAAGAGAACCAGTAAGTTTACTTTTGATAAATGGTTTCTGTTGCTCGCCAGCTGTACCTACCACCCAAATATTATGGATTTTGTTGTAGATCCGCAAAGTGCGCGCTAAGTTAGTAACACGAATTACGGTACGGTCTGCAGCACCGCGTAGCCACTTTACGTGCGATAGAAGTGAGTTGAGCGGATTTATCTTTTGGCACACAACAGCACTCACTCCAGCAGCATCTCAGGTACGTAAGCATGGCACCCGTGCTATGAGGATCTGTCACGCCATCAAGCACTAACAAAAGTGGATTTTATGACGAGTAAGAAGTTCATCCAGATTGCAGTTCATTCAGCTCTTTCGCTTTCTTGCACTCGAGCAATCACACCTTGATGAACTTCACCGTTGGATTTTTATCTAATGTTTGACGGTTTACAAATTGCACGCAATGCCTAAAAGCATAGAGCTCATTGAGTAAAGTGTAGGCGTTTATCTTACGACCTTTCAGCACAAATATTTCAATTAAACGCTCAGGCTATTTGCTAAAATGCTGTTTACAGTATGGATACCATAGATATTTTCTGACATAGTGTTCTCTTATTTATTATTTCTCCGTTTTCAGTCGGTTTCTTAGAAACGTCTTATTTTTGACCGCACTTTACGTTTTTGACACTTTAGGTGGCAGTTCCTTAAAGACTTTTGCTTTTGCTTCGCTGTTTTTCCCACTTCGACGCGGTTTTCGTGCGCTTTCGATTAAACTGAAATCTACCATTTTTTGTTCTAAAATGAACGGCGACCACGCGAATTTTGACTTTATCGCCAAGGCGGTAGATCATACCACTATTTTCACCGATTAAACGTTGTTTTTGCAGAATCAAATTGATAGTAGTCGTTATCTCAAAAGTGGAAATATGGACTAAGCCGTCAATAAATAAATCATCTAAACGCACGAATAAGCCAAAGCCTGTTACAGATGAGATCACCCCGCTAAAATCTCAGCACCCACGTGATCTTGCATATATTCACATTTCAACCAATCAGCTACTCGCGAGTGGCATCATCGGCACGGCGTTCTGTCATCGAGCAGTGATCGCTTAATAAATCCATTTCATCAAAAGAATAGTGATAGCCGCCAGTATCTGTGGTTTTACGTTTAGCGCCTTTTTCTTTTGCTAATAAATACTTAATCCCACGATGTAGGGTTAAATCCGGATAACGACGAATCGGAGAGGTAAAGTGAGCATATTCCTCTAAAGCTAGACCAAAGTGGCCGATATTATCCGCATTATAAACTGCTTGGCTTAATGAACGGAGCAACATGGTTTGAATAAGCTCATGATCCGGACGATCTTTCACTTGCTCTAACAATTTCGCATAATCTTTTGTGATTGGTTTCATGCCGCCTTCAAGGCTTAAACCGCATTCACTTAAGAATGCACGGAAAGACGTCAATTTTTCTTCGCTTGGTGTGGCATGAATACGATAGAGTGAAGGCTCTTTATGTTTTTCCATAAAGTTTGCTGCTGCAATATTCGCAAGAATCATGCATTCTTCAATGATTTTGTGAGCATCATTTCGCACAACAGGTTCAATGCGATCAATTCGTCCCATAGCATTGAAAAATAAATTTGGTTTCTATGGTTTCAAAATCGATGGCGCCACGTTGTTTACGGGCATTGAGTAATGCTTGATAGAGATGATGCAATTCTTCTAAATGTGGTACTAGCCCTTGATAACGGGTGCGGAGCTCATCATCGCCGTCTAAAATCGACGCGACTTTCAGTATAGGTTAAACGTGCATGAGAATTCATTACTGCTTCATAAAAACGATAATCGGTGAGTTTACCTTTTTGCGGAAATCTGCATTTCACACACATACGACAAGCGATCAACTTGTGGATTCAGTGAACACAATCCGTTGGATAAAAATTTCCGGTAGCATTGGTACGACACGATTTGGGAAGTAAACGGAGTTACCTCGGTTATTGGCTTCTGTGTCTAATGCAGAACGTAAACGCACATAATAGCTGACATCGGCAATTGCCACCCAAAGTTTCCAGCCTTTACCACTTTTTCGCAATATACGGCATCATCAAAATCGCGCGCATCTTCGCCATCAATGGTCACCAGTGGTAGATTGCGTAAATCTACACGGCCTTTTTCGCTTCTTCAGGCACTTCTTCCGTGAATTTTTAACGTATTTTTCGACCGCACTTGGGAAGTGGTGAGGAAATGTCATGATTACGAAGAGCAATCTCCACTTCCATCCCTTTGCCATATTGTCACCCAGAATTTCGGTGATGATGCCAACAGGTTGAGTAAAGGAGGCAGAGCGTTCCTGCAATTCAACTACGACAACTTGCCCCATTCGGGCACCATTGCGATGTCTCATTAGGGACTAAAATATCTCGTCCGATACGACTGTCATCAGGGCATAACATAGCTAAAACCATTTTCTAAGAAGAAACGGCCGACAATTTGTTTTTACGACTTTCAAGTACGCGAACAATACGGACTTCACGACGACCACGGCGATCCACGCCTGCAGGCTGCGCTAACACAAAATCACCGTGCATTACACGTTGCATTTGGTGATTAGGAATAAAGATCCTCTTTTTACCTTCGACTTGTAAAAAGCCATAGCCTTCGCGATGGCTACAATGACCATGCCTCTGAATAAATCCAATTTTTCAGGCAAGGCATGCGTTTACGTTTAGTAAAACTAATTGTCCATCATTTTCCGCGGCGCGTAAGCGGCGACGCATGGCTTCTTGTTGTTCATCACTTTTAATTGAAAGAGCAGTCAGAATTTCTTCCCGACTCATCGGGGCATTATTTTCACGAATAATTTGCAGAATGTAGTCTCTGCTTGGGATCGGATTACCATATTTTGCTAATTCTTTTTGATAATTTTGATCCGTAAAAGATTTTTTGATTTATTGTTTATTTTATGATTAATTTTTTGTTGTGGGGTAGTTTACAGGTTAAAGGGGGAATGCAAGCTTGTTATCGGGCGTTGTGGCAGGACGGTTTACGGTAACAAAAACCGCACCAAAGTGCGGTTTTTATTTTTAAGCTGTTTTAATGCTTTAATTACGCTAATGATTTGAGCAGCTAATTTAGCTTTGTGGTTTGCTGCTTTGTTAGCGTGGATTAAGCCTTTAGTAGCCATACGGTCAACAACTTTTTGCATTTCAACGAATGCTGCTTCAGCTGCTGCTTTTTCACCTGCTGCTACTTGAGCATATACTTTTTGATGTAAGTACGCATCATAGAGCGTTGGTTTGCGTTGTGTTGGCGGCGTTTTTCAGATTGAACCGCGCGTTTTTGCTGACGGATATTAGCCAAGGTCAAACTCCTAAAATTTCTGTTAGATGATTATGACAAAATAAGGCGTAGAATATGCCGATTTTATACTTTGTCAATGAATAATGCGGATTTCGGTGAGACACAAACTGAAAGTAAGCATCGTTATTTTAGCGCTTTCTATTGGCTCACACAAACGATGTGGGCAGGATTTTATCAGTCGTTGAATATAGCGTAAAAACAAAATTTATACAATTAAAGGCAAAATGAAGAGACTATTTTGGAGTAAACGACTTTTAAAATCCGGCATTGATCGTGAGTGGATGACATTAGTGTCCCGTGTGTTAGGTCTAGTCCGCGATGTGGTACTAGCACATTTGCTCGGTCGCGGCGGCGGCAGACGTATTTTTATTCACAACCGGATCCCAAATTTTTACGTCGTTTATTTTGCGGAAGGGGCATTTTCTCAGGCTTTTGTACCAGTGTTAGCCGAATATCAAAAATCGGGCGATCTTTCTAAAACGCGAGAATTTATCGGGAAAGTGTCGGGACACTGGGCGGATTAGTTAGTGTCGTCACCTTGCTTGCCATGGTGGATCACCTGTTGTGGCGGCGATCTCGGATGGGGTGGTTTACCGATTGGCCAAAATGACGGACCGGATGCGCTACAAGTTTGAACAAGCGTCTTTTACTCTTAAAAATTACGTTTCCTTATTTATGGTTTGTCACCTTTGTGGCACTTTCTGGCGCGATTTTAAATACGATAGGCAAATTTGGCGTGATGTCGTTTTCGCCTGTTTTACTTAATATCGCCATGATTGTGACCGCACTTTCTCGCGCCAAGATTAGACAATCCTGATCTTGCCCTTGCTATCGGGATCTTCTAGGCGGGTTTATGCAACTTTTTATTCCAAACCTTTTCTTGAAGAAAGCCGGCTTTGCTCGTAAAACCAAAATGGGCGTGGTATGATGAAGGGTTGCCAAAATCCGACGATTAATGATTCCAGCTTTGTTCGGGCGTTCAGTAAGTCAAATTAACTGCTGCTTGATACGGTCATTGCTAGTTTTTCAATGACGGATCTATTAGTTGGCTTTATTATTCTGATCGTTTATTAGAGTTTCCACTTGGACTATTTGGTATCGCAATTTCCACTGTGATTTTACCGACACTTTCTCGCCATCACGTGAATCGAGAAGATAATTCTTCCCAAAGTTCGGTTGATTTTCGCAACACAATGGACTGGGGCGTATCGAATGATTTTTATTACTCGGCGTGCCGGCTGCGATTGGTATTGCCGTGTTAGCCCAACCGATGTTACTGGTATTGTTTATGCGTGGCAGTTTTACCTTAACCGATGTGCACGCAGCCTCTTATTCTTTATGGGCATTCAATGCTGGTTTACTTAGTTTTATGCTGATTAAGATCTTAGCTAATGGCTATTACGCACGTCAAGATACCAAAAACGCCCGTGAAAATCGATCATCGCCATGCGGTGAGCAATATGGGCTTTAACGTGTTGGCGATCTCCATTTAGCTTATGTAGGGTTGGCGATTGCTTTGCCATGTCAGCAACCTCAAATGCTTATTTGCTTTACCGTGGTTTAGTCAGCGGATAGTTTATCATTTTTCACGTAAAAGGTGCGGTCTTTTTTCTGAAAGTTTTAGGTGCAGCCTTAGCCATGGGAGCGGTTTGGTTTTGGTATAACCGCCCGTCGATTCAAGAATGGGCAGCCATGACATTTTTAATGCGTGCCTATTGGTTGGTTTGCGTTAATTGGGCTGGCTGCAGTGGTTTATTTAGGCGCATTGTTGCTCTTTGGGTGTTCGTAAACACCATTTACTGACAAAACATTAAGTTACCGCTATAATGCACCGATTATTTTTCGTTTTTGGAATAAGATGTAATGCAATTAATTCGTGGGCTTCATAATCTGACAGCCATATTTGTCAGGGGCGCGCATTAACCATTGGCGAATTTTGATGGGGTGCATTTGGGGCATCAGCGATTTTGCGTCATCTGCGTCAGAAAGCGAATGCGCTGAATTTACCCATGGCAGTGATGTTTTTTGAGCCGCAACCGCGCGAATATTTTATGGGTGACAAAGCCCCTGCGCGCTTAATGCGATTAAGAGATAAACTGCATTATTTGGCTCAGGCGCGTGGATGTGGTGATCGTCGCGAAATTTGACCGCACTTTCGCCAATCTTCCTGCAGAACAATTTATTGAAGATTGGCTTGTACGCAAATCTAAATGTGAAGTTTCTCAGCATTGGCGATGATTTCAAATTTGGTGCGAAACGTTTAGGCAATTTTGCAATGTTGCAACAAGCAGGAAAGCAGTTTGGTTTTTGAAGTTGAAGACAGTCGCACCTTCTGTTTAGATGAGTTACGTGATCAGTAGCACCGCTATCCGTGAAGCATTGGCTAAAGATGATTTACAGCATGCGGAAAATTTACTCGGTAAGCCTTATCGTATTTTTTGGGTCGTGGATACACGGCAATAAATTAGGCGAACCATTGGTTTTTCCACCGCGAATGTTCGCTACATCGCCAAGTAAACCCAGTAAAAAGGGGTTTAGTGGTGAAAGTTCGGTTAAAATCGGGCGAGATTTTAACGAGTGTTGCAAACATGGGAAAAACGCCCAACCATTAACGGTACGGGATACAATTATTAGAAGTCCATTTATTTGATTTTTCTCAGAATATTTATGGGCAAATGGTCGAAGTGGAATTCTGCCATAAGATTCAGTGATGAGATAAAGTTTTCCTTCTTTGAAGCGTTGAAAGCTCAAATAGAACAAGACGTAAAACAGCGAAAGCATGCAAGATAGAATTATATTGAAATATAAAATTGGAAAATAACATGACAGTTGATTATAAAACACGTTAAATTTACCTGAAATAGGTTTCCCAATGCGTGGCGATCTCAGCCAAACGCGAACCTGTAATGTTAAAAATTGGTATGACAAACAGTTGTATCAAAAATCCGCCAAGCGACGAAAGGTAAAAACTTTTATTTTTGCACGATGGCCCTCCGTATGCGAACGGCAATATTCATATCGGTCACGCTGTTAATAAAATTCTGAAAGATATTATTGTTAAATCCAAAAACCGCATTAGGTTTTGACTCGCCTTATATCCCAGCTGGGACTGTCATGGCTTGCCAATTGAATTAAAAGTAGAAGGTTTAGTGGGTAAACCAAACGAGAAAGTGACTGCAGCTGAATTCCGCCAAAAATGCCGAGAATATGCGGCAGAGCAAGTAGAAGGGCAGAAAAAGATTTTTATCCGTTTAGGGTATTGAGGCGATTGGGATAATCCTTATTTAACGATGAACTTAACATGGAAGCAAAACATCATCCGCACACCTCGGTAAAGTGATTGCGAATGGCCATATTACAGAGGTTCAAAACCAGTGCACTGGTGTTTAGATTGCGGTTCTTTCTCGCAGAAGCAGAAGTGGAATATGAAGATAAAGCTTCCGTCTATTTATGTTCGTCTTTCCCAGCAGTAAGTGCGGTTGAAATTGAAGAGAAATTTAATCGCAGCAGGCAAAGCGTCAGGTGCAAATATCTGCGGTGATTTGGACAACCACACTTGACAATGCCATCTAGCCATGCGATTGCGGTAAATGCAGACTTAGAATACCACCCAGTACAACTTGGCGATGAGCGTGTGATTTTAGCTGCTGAATTAGTTGAATCTGTAGCGAAAGCCGTGGGCGTAGAACAAGTTGATGTTTTAGGTTCAGTAAAGGTCAGGCGCTTGAGTTAGTACGCTTTAACCATCCGTTCTATGATTTCACTGTACCAGTGATTTTAGGTGATCACGTGACCACTGATGGTGGTACAGGTTTGGTACACACTGCACCGGATCATGGTTTGGACGACTTTATTGTAGGACAAAAATATAATTTACCAATGGCGGGTCTTGTATCGAATGACGGTAAATTTATTTCAACGACTGAGTTCTTTTGCAGGCAAAGGCGTGTTGAAGCTAATCCATTGGTTGTTGAAAAATTGCAAGAAGTGGGCAACTTATTAAAAGTTGAGAAAATCAAACACAGCTATCCACACTGCTGGCGCCACAAAACCCCGATTATTTTCCGTGCGACTCCGCAATGGTTTATCGGCATGGAAACACAGGGTCACGCCAGCAAGCATTAAGCGAAATCAGGCGTACGTTGGATTCCTGATTGGGTCGCGCGTATCGAGAAAATGGTTGAAAACCGCCCGAGACTGGTGTATTTCGTCAACGTACTGGGGCGTGCCATGACTCTATTCGCACAAAGAAACCGAAGAACTTCATCGCGTACTTTAGAGTTACTTGAGAAGTGGCGAAAACGTAGAGAAAGCCGGTATTCAAGCATGGTGGGATTTAGACGAAAAAGAATTATTAGGTGCTGACGCAGAAACCTATCGCAAAGTGCCTGATACCCTTGACGTATGGTTTGACTCCAGGATCAACCTTATTCTTCTGTTGTCGCGAAACGCCCAGAATTTAACGGCCAAGATATCGACATGTATTTAGAAGGTTCTGACCAGCACCGTGGTTGGTTTATGTCTTCTTTAATGCTTTTACAGCAACAGACAGCAAAGCACCATACAAACAAGATTAACCTACGGTTTCACCGTGGATGGTCAAGGTCAAGATGTCAAAATCTATCGGTAAACATCGTGACACCACAAGAAGTCATGGATAAATTTGGTGGCGACATTTTACGTTTATGGGTGGCGTCTACCGACTATACCGGTGAAATGACCGTTTCTGATGAGATCTTAAAACGTGCAGCGGATAGCTATCGTCGTATCGTAACACTGCGCGTTTCTTACTAGCGAACTTGATGGTTTTGATCCGCAACGATGCCGTTAAACCGGAAGAAATGATTAGCTTAGATCGTTACGGTATGTAGCCTTAGACGACGTAAAAGAAATTAAAGACGCGTACGATAACTATCAATTCCACACAGTAGTACAACGTTGAATGCGTTTCTGTTCTGTGGAAATGGGCTCGTTCTACCTTGATTATTATCAAAGACCGTCACTATACCACCAAAAGCAGACAGCCTTGCGCGTCGTAGCTGCCAAACAGCGTTATGGCATACTGCGGAAGCGTTAGTTCGTTGGATGGCACCAAATCTTGTCATTCACGGCAGATGAAATTTTGGGGTTACTTACCACAAAACCGCGCACTGCACGCTGAATTTGTCTTCACTGAAGAATTCTACTGAAGGCCTATTTGGCTTAGGTGAGAATGAAAAAGTAGATGATGCTTATTGGCAAAGCAACCGATTAAAGTTCGTTCTGAAGTGAACCGTATTGAAATCGCCCGTAACGACAAAGTGATCGGTGGTGGTTAGAAGCAGAAGTAACGGTTTATGCTAACGATGAATATCGCATTGACATTGTTAGAACAATTAGGTAATGAATTCGTTTCGTGTTTAGACCAGCAGAGGTGAAAGCGTTAGCACGACAAACCTGCGGATGTGGCTTCGGGTGAGTTAGAGGTATTGCGGTAAGTGTAGCACGTTCTAACGGTGAAAAATGTCACGTTGTTGGCATTATTCTGACAAAATCGGCGTGAATCCCGAACATCCTACACTTTTGTCCACGTTGTAGAAAACGTAGCGGGTAACGGCGAAGTACGTCAGTTCGCGTAAGCTTAACATCATGAAGGAAAAGAGCGGTCAGGTGTCGACCGCTCTATGTTTAAATGAACAGAATAGGCTGATATTAATCAGCCTTAAAGATCTTATTGATTAAAGGTGTGCACATACAGAAGGGTGGCACTTGTGCCTTTTCTTTCTTGAACCATTCTAGCGCTAGCAGATGTACCGTGAGTGAAGCTATCCGGTACCACATAACCTTGGCTGCGTTTTTGTAAACGGTCATCGCCCACAGCTTCTGCTGCATTAAACGCTCTTCATCACCACGTTCAAATAAACCACTTTTACTCTTGCCAGCTGCCCTAAACACCAGCGAAACAGTCAGCTTGAAGTTCTAAATTGAACAGAGTTGATTTTGCCGTTTTACGATCGCTGCTTTGTTGTGCGCGATTCACTTACGGCAGAATACCAAGCATATTTTGTACATGGTGACCGACTTCGTGTGCAATCATAAGCAAAGGGCTGAATCACTGCTGCACCCAGTTTATTTTTCATTTCATTATCGAATGATAATCAAAGGTGACTTTACGATCGCTCGGACAGTAGAATGGGCCCATTGCAGATTGACCCGTACCACAAGCTGGTTGGGGTTACGCCATTGTAAAGCACTATGGTTGGCTCACTAGGTGGTTTTTACCCATTTGTTCAAAAATATTGTCCCCAAACAGTTTGCATCTCCAATACAACTTTTAGAAAGACTCGCAAGCTGCTGTTCTTCTTGAGTTTCTAATCGTTGAGAGCTTTGTCCTGAAAAATCCGGTGTGCCCACTAAGCCTGAAAGATCCACGCCATAATAAGCACCAACTAATAAGCATAATACTGAAAACACCAGTGCCCTCTTTCCGCACCGAAGTTACCGCCGCCAGAGCCACGTCTATCTTCAATATTTGAGCTTTCGATTCCTGCTAACGCATAATTTTTCCTTTTCTGAGTGAGTAAATTAAAAATCGATGATTCTATCAAAGTGCGGTCAATTTTGAGATCAGTTTTCTTGGAATATTTACATAGCTTTTTACACTCTGATTTATAGACTTTGAAAGGGAATTTCAGTATCGTAATAATCCCTTAAACAAACATACAAAAGGAACTTTAAAATGGGTTTTATTTGATTTTGTCAGTGACATTGGTAAGAAAGTTTTTCTAAAAGAAGAAGAGGCGCTCCAGCAGTGACTCAACACATCGCAGAGACAATCCAGTGCGTGGAAAACTTATCTGTTACCATGTTGAAAATGGTGTAGCAAATATCCAAGGTGTGGCATCAACCGCAGCATTAGAAAAAGCGGTATTAATGGCGGGTAACTTATCTGCATGTATCCACTCGGTAACAAGCGATGCAAGCATCAATAACGGTGAGGACCCTTAGGCGATGCATGAAACCTTTCTATGTAATCCAAAAGGTGACACCTTGTGGAAAGTGCTGCAGAAAACTTGCGGAAATGTCTGCAAATATGCCGCTATCGTTGAAGCGAACAAAGAAGTGATTAAAGGCGCGGGTACGATTTGCTTCGGGTACAAAATTCGTTTACCGAAAGGTTTACTCGATTCAAATAGTGCGGTTATTTTGATCACCGTACTTTTTCTTTATTTAAAATTGTTGATAAATTGACAGTATTTTAGCCGGCTTTTCTATTGATTTTTCCGGTTTCTATCGACTGTTTGATTTTCTTTCGCTATAGATTCTGGCATGGTTTGTTTTACAAACAATAACGTGTCTCGGTGTGGTTTTTACCGGGTGCAGCGTAATTGAGTGGTTACAACGTCATTAAACATGGAAACAACTCTGCGTTTTAGGAGCGTCGTGACGATCACCGTTTCCAGCTGGAAGCTGCAGAAAAGCTTAACTCGTGAAGAATTCAAACGTGCAGCAAAAATGTGACGTTGAGGGTTTCCGTAAAGGTCACGTGCCAGCTCGCTAATACGTTGAAACAAACGTTTTGGCGCATCACTCCCAGAGCTAAAGATGTGCTAAACGACGTACTACCACGTCAACTTTCTTTGATGCAGTGATCGCTGAGAGGTCAACATCGCAGGTCGTCCAACTTTCGCTATCGGAAACGTCTCGAGACACGGTAAAGTTATCGGTCTACTGCAACTTTCAGCAGTGTGCCCAGAAGTTGTTCCGTATACGAGGCTCACCGTGTCAAAGTTGAGAAACCAACTGTGAAAACTCATCAAGCTTTCGAAGTGTCGGTAAAACTGATCGATGTATTACGCGTAAACAACAAGCGACTCGGGCTGAAAGCAGCTGCAGCGAAAGCAGATTCGCGCGACAGGTCGCTTCGTTGCTGGTTCAGCAGACTTTGGCGAGAGTCGAAGGCGGTGCAGCTAACTGATTTCGTTTCCATTCATAGGCAGGCCGCATGATCGTGTTTTGAAGATGGCATCGTAGGTCGCACGGCAGGTGAACAGATTCGATAATCAAATGTGACTTTTCTCCCAGCGGAATACCATCTCTGAAAACTGAAAGGTAAAGCATGCAAAATTTTGCGATCACCTTGAAAGAAAAGTGAAAGAAATGGAATTACCTGAATTAACAGATGAGTTCGTTGCTAAATTTGAGTCCTAACACCAAAACTGTGGCAGTTACGTGCGAGAAATCCGTAAGAAACGCGGAACGTGAATTGAAAACGCGTGGTTTCTCGCGTTAGACAACAGGTCATCAGCTTGGTTTAATCCGAACAAAACCCAATTGGCGTTCCAGCTTCTGCGGTAGAAGAAGAAATCACCGTGTTATTGCGTAACCCAGCAGCACATCGCTTCGGTGGCAATGCACGGCAAGCTGCACACGCACCACGTGGAATTATTTTCGCAGTTAGCTGATGCAAAACGTCGTGTTCAAGTCGGTTTATTGGCCTCTGGAAGTGATCAAATCAGGCGGGGTGAAAGCGGATAGAAAAGAGAGGCGATACGAAAGCAATGAGTCGGTGACAATCAGCTTCTGCTTACGAACAACCAGTCAGCGGTAGCTGGAATATTACAGCAAAAACTGAGAGGTTAATGAACAACATTCGCACGGGTAGTAGAAGAACAAGCAGCTGATGCCGTTCTTGCTAAAGCTCAAGTGATCTGTAGCGTGCTGCGATGTAGATCGCGAATCCACAAGCACTATTAATTGATAAGAACGTGCACCAAACTCACAGGTATATCATTCGAGCGCAAGTGTCTGGTCGTACTTAAATGGCGACTGCATTTTCTGTTTCTACATGATTTTCCCGCAGAATATTGCCGATTTTTAGCATGCACTACTTTAGTGCAAACTAGATGAGTGTAATTCCTACTGGTTGTCGAACAAACTTCCCGTGGTGAACGTTCGTACGACATTTATTCCCGCCTATTAAAAAGAGCGCGTGATCTTCTCGGAGTGGTGAAAGTGAGAAGATCATGCGGGCAACGTGATCATTAGCGCAGCTACTTTTCTTAGAATCAGAAAGATCCGAGACATCATTATTTATATTATTGCTCACCGAGCGGTTCATTGACCGCGGTATGGCAATTTGCGATACCATGCAATTTATCCAAAACCGGATAGTGCGTACTCTTTGTATTGGGCATGCTTGCTCAATGGCGCATTTTACTTGCAGGAGGTGCAGCAGGAAAACGTGCGGCATTACCGAATGCATGTGATGATTCACCAACCGTTGGGTGGTTTCCATGCATAGCATCAGATGTCGTGATCCACGCGCAGAAATTTTAAAAATTAAACAAACCTTTAGATGCGGCGTGCTTGCTTTCCGTACTGGTCAGGCATCAGACTGTATCGAGACGCTGGTCGTGACAACGTCTGTCGGCGTGAAGAAGCAAAAGCCACGGCTTAGTGGACGATGTGTTGATTAAAACGTTATGAGGTTTAACATGACAACAAATGATAACGATCTTCACTGTCTTTCTGCGGAGAGAAAAAGTGAAGTGGTAGAATTAATTGCGGGTAGCAGATGGTTTGAGCTGGTAGCAACGAGGTGGATCGAGCTGCCACAGTATGTTTGGAAGACGGTGGAGAAATCGAAACACCCAGTGGACGCTGGCAGTTGAAGATTACCGACACCGCACATGAAATTCACGCTCGCTAGATCGATGTGTGATTGGGCAAGATTATGCGAAAAGTCTTGTGTCAGTGGCGGTTTACTAATCACTATAAACGCTTACGTACGAACCACCAAAAAGCAGATGATGTGGGAATTAGGTAAGTAACATCTCTATTAATCGGTCTAACAGGTAGCGGTAAAAGCATTGTGGCATTGCAAACGCCGGCGCGTCGTTTAAATGTGCCTTTTTGGCTTATGGCCGATGCGACGACGACGTTAACTGGAAGCCGGTTATGTAGCGAAGACGTGAAACATAGGTCAAAAATTGTTGCAGCGTGATTACGATACCCGGAAAAAGCCAGAGCAGGGCGTATCTATGGCTGATGGAAAATTGATAGTACCAGCCGCAAATCAGGAAAGTGCGTCTATTGCTCGCGATCTGTCTGGTGAAGGGTGTGCAGCAAAGCCTTGGCAAATTAATTACCGAAGGCACTATCGCATCTGTACCGCCACAGCAGTGGACGTAAACACCTCAACAAGAAACGCTGAGTGATACCTCAAAAATCCTCTTTATTTGTGGTGGGGCATTTTGCTGGCTTAGGAGGAAAATTGTCGGTAAGCGTACACAAACCGGACACCGGAATTGGTTTTTGATGCGGAAACGTAGAGAGCAAGAAGAGAAAGAAATCTTTCTGAATTATTCCGCCAAGTTGAGCTGGATGATTTAATGAAATTCGGTTTGATTCTAGAAATTTATTGGTCGTCTCGATGATTGCACCAAGCAAAGAAATTAGATGAAGAAGCGTTGATTCAGATCCTTACCAACCGACGTGCTGGACCAAAAACAATATCAAGCATTATTTGACCTAGAAAGATGTGGAACCTTGAATTCACGCCAGAAGCATTAAAAGCTTGATGGCGAAAAAGCGCTTGAGACGCGAAAACCGTGTGCGTGGTTTGCGCTCAACTCGTTGAGGCTGTGTGTGTGAGATACGACGTGTGATTTACCTTCAATCGAAAACTTGCAAAAAGTGATTGTGGATGAAGAAACCATCGTTGATGGGCCGAAACCACCGAAAGCTCGAATATATATCCAATAGCGAAAGTGCGGTTGTCTTGTAACATTTTCATAGGCAAGCCCGAAAGAGAAATGCTACATCTGCACGTTCTGGAAAGTAATCTATTATTTATCCCTTATTTTATGCGGATTCACTTATACAACCGAAATTGTTGAGAAAGAACGCGACCAAGAACAAGTCGGTAGACAGGAAAAATCAAAGAGTTACTTAAACACTCTGCTGGATTCTTTCTTGTGGCTATTTTTACTGCTGCAGCGATTGGTAACGTTTATTTTAAAGGCGTCTCTACCTGTACGTGGTGTTGGCGTGGTTGTCAGCTTTTATTAATTGCCTTTGGTTTAGCTGCAATCACTAATCAGGGTACAAAAGACTCGTACGTTCTTTTGCGAAGCAAAAGCTGTCGTAAAGTGGTCAATGGCATTAACCCGTGCAGTAGAAACACGTCAAACAACTTTAATCGTTATTGGGGTAACCGTGCTTACCCCTTTATTCTTCTGGGGCTGATTGAGTTCAATTATCATTGCATTGATTAATCTCTGCTGATTTGAGATTCTGAAAATGAGCGAGAGCTGGAAAACGTATCCAAAAACGTTGGTGGCTTATGTTTGCAAGCATTGTCAGCTTTTGGGAGTCGATGTTGCAATCACATTGCGTGAATATCATCAAACAAACAAATGTGGAAGATCAGTTTGGTGAAGTGTTAGTGCGAGCTGGAAGAAGCTGTTGAAAACGTAGCAGGTAAACGTCGTCAAAAGCAGACATGCGTAATTCTTTCCGGCTATGTATTGGTTGAAATGACACGATGATGACGCATGGCACTTAGTGAGTGTCGCACCACGTGTAATGGAAAGCTTTATCGGTGGTGCACCCAGATAAGCCAGCGCCGAACTTTCTACAAACGTGGGCAGATTTCTAATTTCTACCGTCGTTTGCGCAAAGTGCTCTGAAAAACCACTGTCATCGTAAAGGAATATCAACCAGGTGAAGAAGTGCGTGTGACAGAAGGTCCATTTAGCTGAGCTTTGTAATGGTGCATGGTTGAAGAAGTGGATTACGAAAAAGGTCGCTAAAAGTGTCTGTATCTATCTTCGGGTCGTGCAACACTAGTTGAGCTTGAATTTGGTCGTAAGTGGACACACACGTCATTCCTTTCCAAAATAAGAATGAATGTGCCGCACTTATAGATGCGATTGTTTTTCGATGGTCTGCTTGGAAATTTTCGAGTAGTACTGATTAAATTGACTGAGCCTTTCATTAACAGGGAGCCGTATTTCCGGCGTTATCACCATGTCAGAGGAACCATGGCAAAAAGGTCCAAGCACACGTTAAAGTTGCCGTTGCAGCGCATGGCAAAACCTATCACCACCCAGTTGGGTCGCATTAGGTCGACACAGGTGTGAACGTACGTGGAATTCTTGTAAAGCATTCAACGCTCGTACTGAGAGCTTAGAAAAAGGTTTACCGATTCCAGTTGTTATCACTGATATGCAGACGTTCATTTACTTCATTATCTAAAACTCCTGCAGCAGTATTGTTGAAAAGCTGCGGGTATCAAATCTGGTTCTGGTAAACCGAACAAAGATAAAAGTGGGTAAAGCAACTTTAGATCAAGTTCGTCAAAATCGCTGAAACTCAAAGCGGCGATATGACTGGCGCGACTATCGAAACTAAAATGAAATCAATTGCTGGTACTGCTCGCTCAATGAGGCTTAGTGTGGAGGAGTAATACGATGGCTGTGTTGACCAAAAATGAAAGCAATCAAAGCTGGCAGATTCTACTAAAGCATACGAAATCAACAAGCAATCGCGTTATTAAAACAATTCGCAACGGCTAAATTCGTTGAAAGTGTTGACGTTGCGATAAACTTGGGTATCGATCCTCGTAAATCAGACCAAAACGTTCGTGATTGCTACTCACACACTTGTACTGGTCGTAAGTACGCGTAGCTGTGTTCACCAGGTGTACTAACACCAGATGCAGCTAAAGAACGCTGGCTGATTTGGTCGGCAGTGGAAGATTTGAAAGCAAACAAATCAAGGCGTGAACTTTGACGTTGTCATCGCTTCTCCTGATGCAATGCGTGTTGTTGGTCAGTGGGTCGGCGATTAGGCCCACGTGGTTTAATGCCAAACCCTAAAAGTTGGTACCGTAACACCAAACGTTTGCTGAAACAGTTAAAAATGCTAAATCTGGTCAGATCCGTTATCGTAACGATAAAAACGGTATCATCCACACACAACAATTGGTAAAGCAAACTTCTCTGAAGTTCAGTAAAAGTAAAACCGACGATGGCTGCTTTAAACAAGCAAAAACCAACTACCGCAAAAGGTATCTTTATCAAGAAAGTAACATCTCTACCACTATAGGTGCTGGTGTGGCTGTTGATCAAGTCACTATAATTAAGCGTTAAAACTTAATTCAAATTAACCGCACTTTTGGGTAACTGAAGTGCAGTTTTTTATATGTTCTTTTCAATAAGTGAAAATATTGAGAATATAAAAGAGCGGTCAATTCACAAACATGATTTGACCGCTCTTTTATGAAGATTACTTCGTAAAGCGAAAATTGCTTTTAATAGCTTCCTTAGGGTAAGTCCCTTTCTGCCTTGATAGCAGTTTGAGCTGCATTATCGACAATTTCAGCTAAGGTTTTATCACCAGTGCCAAGTTGTTCAAGATGAGATTGGTGTACCGATTTTATCAAACCAAAGCTTTTAAGACTTGAGACCATTTTTCAGCCTTATCTAGCCAAATATTTCTTTAGCAAAGCGTTTGGACTGACGCAGTCTTTGAGATTGATACCATTTCGCATCCACGCAGGCACATACAGAGAGCCCTGCGCCATGTGGTACATCTGAAATCGCACTCATGGAATGCTCAATCATATGATTTGGGGAAAACCGTAAGGTGAGATACCTAAATGATTAGCCGTTTAACGCAAGTGTAGCTGCCTGGTGCAAACAGCCCACGCGCGCGTTGAGATCTTGTAGATCATTAAGCAAGATTTCAGTCGTACGGATAACGGTTTTTAATGTTGCTTTCTACTAAGAAATCAATAATTTCAGGCGATATTCTGCGGTGAAATAGGCTTCAATCGAATGGAGCAATAATCTGCGGCAGAATACACTCAGTGGTCGCCGACTGACGGTCGCTTGTATTCGGATTAATGACTGACACTTTTCGAATAAATGATTGTTGTGAATCGAATATTTTACTGTGTTTCTTCATTGGTAATGACTGAGCCCCCAGTTCATTTCGCTGCCTGTTGCCGCAGGGGATCACATCAAAATCATCAATACTTTTTTATAGTGTGCCTTTAAAGAAGTCCCAAGTATCACCGTCATAGCAAGCACCGGCTGCGATCCTTTCACACTATCAAAAGATCACCACCGATACTCGACACACTATCTGCATCAAAGGCTTTCGCCATTGCAGCGGCTTTCACGGACTTTGGCTGATTGCTGGGCCGTTACTTTCTTTACGCCACCACATTCAATGTGGTCTAGTGCCATGCTCACGTAAGCTTTTTAGCCCACATGCTTCAAATCAAACCGGATTGTTTAACACGCTCACTGCCATGCAGATAATTACGCCTTTGCACCATATTCGTGCATATATTTACCCATCTCTTCTTTATCGAGACCTTTCAAATTCAATGCGAGTAGGGTTTTGTAAAACCAAATGGATACATATTTCTCCTTCTGATTAAGTGCGGTCTGCTTCTACTGTTATTTTATTCCACAAAGTGATGTGGAATGAAGTGGCTATCATTGCGTAACCGGTGGGTAAAATCTTCTCTTAATCCAATACCACCAAGCCACATCGCTTCACTGCCTAAGAACCAATCATAGTGTGCCATCGTAAAATTTCCGGCAGTTCACACTTTTTGTTGATAGATGTAGCCAGCTTGATCGTAAAAGGCGTAGAATGCTCACTGGCCTTTGGCGGCAAAATTCTAGACCATTACGCTTTTCTTAGGAAGAAACATTTGGCGCCCCTCACGACCTAACGTTGTTTACCCATATTGATTGGCGATTTTGCAGTATCACTGCTGCCGGCAAAGTAAGCGGGGTGGTAGTAATGGGTGGTTTGGATGTGCTGCCACAATTTTGCTGGGCATAGCGCTTGCTTATGTCAGTAATCTCCACGCCGGTTCAGCAGCCAGGTGGTGGGATGAGTCTAAGCATGTGTGGTGCATATTTCTGTCGGTGGTCATCCATTCAGCGGATGAGAGCTTAAATACACAATCAACAGGTTGATTATTCAGATCGAGGAATTGCTGCTGTCTTTATCGTAGCCTACATCTTCAATGGCGAGGCTGATGAATATGCCAACCCGCGTTGTGTTAGCCATCCGCGGTCAGTCGATGTGCAATCTTCACGTCCCGCTGCTTGCATGGCACTCAAAATGGAAATCTTTTGGTCCTGCTGCTGTTGAATAAACTGGAAAGCGATTGAGCAGTTCTTCGTGAACTCAAATTTGAATTGGTCAGGATGTGCTAAGCCTCTTTCAATTTGCTCTAACCATTGCCATTGCCATTTCACTGGCAGCTTCAAGCGGGAAGTGGGCGTGTCGGTATACTGTGTATTCAAACGTTTTGAGTTTTCGCCGTCATAACCAAAATCAAAGCGACCATATAGTGCGGTACGTTTTTAGCCCGTGTTTGTTCAATCAGATTTTTCTGTAAATCCGGTGAAGCGATAATGGGTGGCACCACCTTTGTTTCACCTTCATCGGCAACAAAGATCCATACACATCGCCTGCAATTCGTTGGTGGCGTCTCTACACGATCGATTTCCGCTAGGGTAAATTCACGCACATTGTCCGACCAATAATGCGATCCATCAGAGGAAGGCAGATTATAGCAGTCAAAAGCCCACATTTAATAATTGTTGCACCATATTAGGACGAGCAGGGAAAGCCCGTGATTCGTTTCATATTTAACCGCCTGAGCTACGGCTGCCTGCTTGAGCTAGAGCTTTTAAAGCCACCGCGTGAAACCGGTTTGCTGTAGAGTGCTGCCTGCATTACCTTTAACTCAATAGCAGGCTTTACCAACAGAACGATGGTTTGCGGTTGAATAATCTTGACCCGTTGGCGTTGAGACGGCTCGGTTACTTGGATTGTAGCTAGGGCCTAAAAATGAACCCATAGTACGCGCAATCATATAACCCATTGCGGCACCAGCAATCGCACTGCCATACTGCCGTGTCCTTCTCCTGTTGCAGAGCTCGTGTGGCTTGTTACCTCTGCGCTGCTTGAATTGCCAGAATGAGTGTACCATCAGGGTTTAAGGTTTGTTTAACGGTTTGATTGTCTTCGACCATTCACTATTATTGCTTTGACGTGTGTTTAAATTGCCCGAGAGAAGACAGATCCAGCATTTGCAGTTGTTCGCTGTTATTTTCGTAGATTGGTCAGCTTCGCATAATTCAATTTTTGCCAATCAGCTAAAGCAATCCTCAAGGCTGTTATAAACATCTCGTTGAACTTGCTCTTCTGAGCAGCCGCCCAAAAAAGCCACAATGGAAAAGACTGGCGAGAACGTTTGATTTTTCTTTTTCATCATAGGGTTAAAAGTGTTAATAATTCAGTTAAATGATTGATTTCTAATGTAGGCAAAAAACACTTGCTTCAGTAAATGAATTGAGGGGTTTTTGCCTGATAAATTAATCCATACAGCTTGGCAGCCGGCGAATGGCGCCTTGAACATCTGTGGTTAAGTTGTCACCAATATGTAAAATTTCACTCGGTTTTATGCCAAAATGATCGGCGGTTTGCGGAACAAATCTGATGAGGTTTCGCTCTGCCTTGCTCTCCTCACGTAAACTCAGTTGAGTGTTCAAATCAATACGTGTTGCAATCACATTACCATTGGTAATCACGCTAAGGCGGGTAGCGATCCTTCAGTTGGTTTAATACTCAATGCTTTCAGAGGGGACGTCAATTTTATGTCGCCATTCAATAAATTCTTCCATCGCGATGGCCAAAGTGCGGTCAATTTCAACCGCACTTTTACTATGATGCGCCAGTAAGCGCTGTAACGTTTCGACCCGCCAGCGATCACATCTTCAGCAATCAAGGATCTTTCTCCGCCAGTTTGCCATTTCCATTCTCGCCAATATTCTGAGGTAGATCGGTCAGTTGTGCGTGTTCTTGCATACATTGAAGAAAGCGTTCTTCGGCCAAACGAATAACATGACTGTTATCGTAAAGGGTGTCATCAAGATCAAAACTCATGACCTTGAAAGGCTGAAGACCGCGGTAAAATCGCATAGTTAATCCTATTTAATGGTATTGACACTAAGCCATGCTGTTGCACGTTCATTGGTGATTTCTTCGTGTCTACATACTCATTAAGTCAGGCTGAGGATGTCTTGTTGGTGTTATAGCCGATCAAATGGGCAAAAATCAAATACGGCATGCGGATAGCCATTAATGAGTAAGGCTAAATAACCACTTATCCCAACAGATTTCTAATTTACGTGCTTCGTGGTGATTGCGAGTGTTATCGACGTTATAAACATGTAAGCAATCGACAACAGGCTGCGCATTTTGACGCATATCTAACGCATAAAAATAGCCCGTTTCACCGTCATCTTCAAACATTACCGCTAGATGATCGCGCACAGTTGAGTGTGTGCCGACTTGTTTTGGTTGGCCGAGAAAGAGTTGATCTTCGAGGGTTAAATGTAACATTTTCTTTCCTTTAAATATTAGATAGAAAAACACCGCACTTTTATGCAAAGTGCGGTGCTATTTTTACATTAAATTAAGCAAAAATTGTGCTGACCTTTAACCGCTTTTTAAACCTAAGAACGGAGCTGGTGTACCAGCACGCTCTAATGCTTCTTCGATACGAATTAATTGGTTGTATTTCGCAATACGGTCAGAACGGCTCATAGAACCAGTTTTTGATTTGACCCGCTGCTGTACCAACCGCTAAATCGGCGATAGTCGAATCTTTCAGTTTCACCCGAACGGTGAGAGATAACCGCTGTGTAACCTGCATCTTTAGCCATTTTGATTGCTGCTAAAGTTTCAGTTAAAGAACCGATTTGGTTGAATTTGATTAAGATAGAGTTTGCGATACCTTTTTCGATACCTTCTTTAAGATTTTGGTGTTAGTTACGAATAAGTCGTCGCCCACTAATTGAACGCGGTCGCCTAACACTTTAGTTTGGTATGCAAAAACCTTCCCAGTCAGATTCGTCTTGACCATCTTCGATAGACACGATTGGGTATTGTTTAGTTAATTCTTCAAGATAGTGTGTGAACTCTTGAGAAGTGAATGAACGACCTTCGCCTTTCATTTCGTATTTACCAGTTTCTTTGTTGTAGAACTCAGAAGATGCGCAGTCCATTGCCAAAGTTACGTCTTTACCTAATACATAACCCGCTTTTTCTACTGCTTCTTTGATACATGCTAAAGCGTCTGCGTTAGATGCTAAGTTTGGTGCGAAACCGCCTTCGTCACCAACAGCCGTGCTCATGCCTTTAGCTTTTAATACTTTCGCAAGGTTGTGGAATACTTCAGCACCGATACGAAGTGCTTCGTAACGTTTTTCGCACCAACTGGTTGAATCATGAATTCTGGATATCAACATTGTTATCAGCGTGCTACCACCGTTGATGATGTTCATCATTGGCAATGGCATAGAGTAAACGCCCGAGTGCCGTTAAGTTCTGCAATGTAAGCGTAAAGTGGTAAACCTTTAGATGCAGCCGCCGCTTTTGCATTTTGCTAAAGATACCGCTAAGATTGCGTTTGCACCGAAGTTAGATTTGTTTTTCAGTACCGTCTAAAATCGATCAGCGATTTGGTCGATTTCAGCTAGTTAGACGCTTCTTTACCTACTAATGCATCAGCGATAGGAGCGTTTACTGCAGCAAACCGCTTTTAATACACCTTTACCTAAGAAACGAGATTTGTCGCCGTCACGTAATTCTAATGCTTCACGAGAACCGGTAGATGCACCTGATGGAGCAGCTGCTAAACCAACGAAACCACCTTCAAGATGAACTTCGCTTTCTACAGTTGGGTTACCACGAGAGTCGATGATTTACGACCAATGACTTTAACAATTTTTGCCATTTTGTTTTCCTCTGTTTAAAGTTAATTAAAATTAGTTAGGCGAACCTAAAACGGAATATAATAAAAGCAAATTTAGAAATTTGTCTTGGAAAAATGACCGCACTTTTGATCTGTATCTTATTTTTTTCAATTAAAGTGCGGTAAGTTTTATCTCTTTTTTCGCAATTATTTCTTTTTATTTTCAGTGGAATTGCCTTCAAAAGTTGGTTAAAGTTGCGCGAAATTTCGTATTATTTTTACGACGAATTATTTATTCTAATTGAGACTTTGTTGCATTGAAAAAGGAATCATTATGTCTCTTTCGACTTTTTCAGCAAAACCAAAACACAAATAAAATCAGCGATATCTACCCATCCGATTGAAATATTCATGATTGCTGCGTTTGTCTTGGAATTTGGTTTGTCGATATGAACTCAGGAAAAGATCATTTAGCTTATTGGTTATTTGAGCCGATGCTGTTTTCCTTTATTTATTTGTCTCGTCCTTACTCATGGTATCGTTTTTCGTGGATTGTGCCTCTCATTACTGTTTTCACCATTTTGGCAAGTGAATGATAATGCTGATTTTTATGGCTATAACTCTAAGTTTTGGGGCGCCAATTTATTGTGTTATTGATATTATTCGGCTTTTTCCATTTGAAAAATAATCAAGGGTTTACCTACCGTAATTTTATCAATCTATTCCATCTTGGCTTAGCAACGGCGGTATGGATTATTGGTATTTGGATTAGTAGCGGCTATTTTATTTACGATTACAACACTCTTTAATATAGAGTTTTCTGATAGTTTCTATAGTCACGTTTATATGTCTTAGGCATTTTTACTCAGCCACTGTTTTTCTTAGTATTCCAACAGCGCCAAGTTAAATCGGAAATGACGTTAAATCGCATTTTTTGACATTTTAGTTAATTTCGTATTAGCACCAGCATTGATTATTTTTCACTATGTTGCTTTATGCTTATGTTGTTCAAATTATTTTTGAAGGCGTATTACCAAAAAGGCATGCTGGCTATATTACCTTGCCTTACCTGCTTGGTGCTTTAGGCGTATATGCATTACGTTCTATTTGTGCTAAAAGCCCGCTGGGAAACTTTCTTTAAGTTCTATCCATTTTGCTATTGTGTCAATCGTGTTGCTATGGCTGGCGATTGATCGCCGTATTAGTTCCTATGCTTTGGACTGAACCACGAATTTATTTAATGGCCTTAGCTACGGCGATTACGATTGCTTATACCATTTTAATTATCTCTAAAATTCGTCAATATCGTTTGATTTCTGTTGTTGTAATGATAGCTATTTTTGTCATGACTTGGGTGGTGAATCCGAAAGAAATTGCTTATCAAAGCCAAACGGAACGTTTTGAACAGTTATTAACAAAACTAAATTTATCCGATAATTCAGGCAAAATTCGTGATGATGTAGATTTTTGTAGAGCGTTTAGAAAATATGCCGAAGAGCGAGCTTAAAGATTGGGAAGAATTAGATAATGTATCAGACTATTTGCTTTACAGTATAGAGCTAGACTCTTCTGTGGAAGATGCTTATCAAGAAAGACGAGAGATATTTAAGCAGAGATATGGTAAAAAATCCGAAGAGCTTTTGACATTACATATTTATGGTGATCATATCAGCACAATGAACAAGCATTAGCGACCAAGGTACAAAAGTAGAATTTCTATGGGAGTCAATTGATGTCACGCCGTATCAAAAATGGATTAGTGTACCGATGACTGGATTTGCTCGTACAGAGGTTCAGACTTATGAAATCTGATGAAAAAGCGGATAAGCATAAAGAGAAGCCAGAGGTTTGCTTTTGTTGAAGATCATGACAGATATTGTACAAATATGGATGAACATATTCATAAAGGTATTCAAAGAACATCAGCTAGACCCGATGAAAAATCTCAAGCTGAACTTAAATCACTTAGCAAGATTTATTAAAAATTGATAGACCAAGCTTTACGATTTATTTGAGTGAGCTTGATATGGAATTTAGTCAGAAAAAGGCTATTACTACAAGGAATTAACCGTCGAAGCTATTTTCGATAAATAGACAATATATAAAAAGTGATCTGGACCCAAAGTAGGTGTCCCGATTTTGGGGTACAGATCACTTGTTTATGGAATTATCAGCAAATTACTTTTCAGTTTTTAACTGATTTTCTCTTGCTGCTTTGACAAAGCCTTCGAATAATGGGTGGCCATCACGTGGTGTTGATGTAAATTCTGGGTGAATTGACATGCCACAAACCATGGGTGGTTTGGTACTTCAATGATTTCCACTAATTTACGATCCGCCGATAAACCAGTTACTTTAAGGCCCGCTTTTTCAATTTGTGGAAGCAGGTTATTATTCACTTCATAACGGTGACGATGACGTTTCTTCGATGGTTTCTTTTGCCATATAATGCACGCGCTTTTGAACCCTCAATTAAAGTGACATTGTTGCGCCCTAAACGCATCGTACCACCGAGATCTGAATTGTCGTCACGGGTTTCAATGTGGCCTTCCGCATCTTGCCATTCCTGTAATCAAACCAACAACTGGTTGCTCACAGTTACGATCAAATTCAGATGAATTCGCTTTCTCAAGACCCTGCAACATTACGCGCATATTCGATTAATGCAATTTGCATCCCCTAAACAAATGCCTAGGTGAGGCACATCGTTTTCACGTGCATTTAGCGGTTAAGATTTTGCCTTCTACACCGCGATAGCCAAAACCGCCCGGTACTAAAATACCATCGACACCTTTTTAATACATCAGCACCTTTCGTTTCAACATCTTGAGAATCAATGATGTATATGCACGCTTAAACGGTTTTTAAGCCAGCGTGTTAAGGCTTCGTTCACTGATTTATAGCATCAGGTAATTCAGTATATTTTACCTACCATACCGATGGTCACATCGCCCACAGGGTTGGCTTCTTGATAAAGCACTTGTTCCCATTCAGAAAGATCTGCTTCAGGGCAGTTTAGAGTGGAAACGTTGGCAGATAAATTCATCCAAACCTTGTGATTTCAATAACGCGGGAATTTGGTAGATTGAATTTACATCTTTTAATGAGATGACCGCACGTTCTGGTACGTTACAGAATAAAGCGATTTTGCACGCTCGTTTGCTGGAATCATGCGATCTGAGCGGCAGATAGCACATCTGGCTGAATACCAATTGAAAGTAATTCTTTTACAGAATGTTGAGTTGCTTTGGTTTTTTACTTCGCCCGCCGTTGGGATGTATGGCACTAACGTTAAGTGCATAAAAAGAGTATTCTCACGGCCTACTTGTACGGCAAGTTGACGAAGTGCTTCTAAGAATGGAAGCGATTCAATATCACCCACTGTTCCGCCTCTTCTCACAATTACCACATCATGGCCTTGTGCGCCGGCAATCACGCGATCTTTAATTTCATTGGTGATGTGGAATCACTTGAATTGTCGCACCCTAAATAATCACCACGACGCTCTTTTGCGTAATACTTCAGAATAAATTTTACCTGTGGTGAAGTTATTACGTTTTGTCATTTTGGTAGTGAATAAAACGCTCGTAGTGACCTAAGTCTAAATCGGTTTCCGCCCCAGTCTTGTGTCACGAACACTTCACCGTGTTGGGTTGGGCTCATTGTACCGGGTCCACGTTGATGTGAGGTCTAATTTCATAATAGTCACGTTTAAGCCACGTGCTTCAAAATTGCTGCTAATGATGCTGCAGCAATACCTTTACCTAACGATGAAACCACACCGCCTGTGACTAGAAAAATATAATTTGTAGCCATAGTGAGAGACCCTAAATATGTTGGGATAAAATGATTATAGCCAATCATCTTTTATGCAAATTTGTGCAGAATGCTGAAAAGTGCGGTCAAAAATAAAAAGATGATTAGCTATCAAGACGGGAGGATAGTCTCACCTTATTTGTTGAATTAACTCAACGATTGAATAATCGATCGAGGTTAATTTTCATAGATGAATTATTTAAATGCCAATCTATAGATTTCTAAAAATATCCTCTGCTGATACAATTACGTGGATTGCCTCCAGTACAAAACATCTTTAAGAGCATCTTGAGAAAGAGAAACGAGATCTTTCTCTTGAACACCTATAGAGTGTAATTTCTCTGGAATTCCGACATCTTTAGACAGCTGTCTTACAGCATTAATTGCCGCTTTGCGATATTCATCTTAGCTCATGTCATCTACGCCTTTTACACCCATTGCTCGGGCAATTTACGGAATTTTTCACCCGTTTCAGGGCGCATTGAATTCCATAACATAAGGGTAATAAGACAGCATTGGCGATACCATGCGGGGTGTCATAATAGGCAGAAAGCGGGTGCGCCATGCTGTGTACGATACCTAAGCCTACGTTCGAAAAGCCCATACCGGCAACATATTGACCAAGCGCCATACCTTCACGTCCTTCTTTGGTGTTTTCTACCGCACCACGTAAATGTTTGGCAATTAAACGAATCGCTTCCAAATGCAAAAGCATCGGTAAGTGCCCAGCTGCTTTGGTGGTGTAACCTTCAATAGCATGGGTTGGTGCATCCATGCCGGTGGCAGCGGTCAAACCTTTAGGCATGCTGGACATCACGTCGGGATCGACTACAGCGACTACTGGTATGTCGTGTACATCTACGCAAACAAATGTGCGTTTATCGCTTCCATCGGTAATCACATAGTTGATAGTGACTTCAGCGGCAGTGCCTGCTGTAGTCGGAACAGCGATAATGGGTACACATTTGTTCTTGGTCGGCGCAACACCTTCAAGAGATAGAACATCTTCAAATTCAGGGTTATTGATAATAATGCCGATAGCTTTTGACGTGTCTGTAGGAGAACCTCCTCCGATGGCAATTAGGTAATCTGCATCACTTTGTTTGAATTTTTGCCACACCTTTTTTGATGACATCGACGCTTGGATTGGCTTTCACTTCGTCAAAAATCTCGTAAGCAAGCCCCGCCTTATCCAAAAGTGCGGTGACTTTTTCCACTACATTAAATTTAATCAAATCTTTGTCTGTGACTACTAAAGCTTTTTAAAGCTACGACTTATGACCTCATCTACAATATGTTGAATGGCGCCAGCACCGTGATAGCTGGTTTCATTAAGAATCATTCGATTAGCCATAAAATATACTCCTTTACTTAAGATGATAAAAATACTTAAAAACGACCGCACTTTTTAAGTGGAGTGCGGTCATGTTTACGATTATTTTTAGAACTTTCCAACTTCTGAAACCATAAATTGCGATAACGACGAAGCAGATTAACGGTAGGATAAATGAAGTTGACAGTCGGTAATCCCATTACTTGACCTTGGTCGATGATCATACCTGCAGTGGAGGCATTAATGCACCGCCCACAATAGCCATCACTAAACCGGCGGCACCCTAGGTAGATTCTTCTTTTTAAGCCGTAGAGTGCAATGCCGTAAATGGTTGGGAAACATGAGTGACATAAAGCCTGAAGTTAAAATTAAACAGTACAAGTTTCCCCACACCATCAATGAAAATCACACCGAGGATGCTGAAGAAACCGCCGATAGCGAACAACATGAGCATGAATTCAGCTTTAAGATATTTCATTAAGCTTGTGCTGATGAAACGGCTGGTAATAAAAATCCCCATAGCGATGATGTTGAAGTTTTGCCCTTCCGCTTTGGTGAAGCCTAAACGTTCCGCATATTGCACGATAAGGTCCAGCACATAATTTGTACGCCAACGTAGAATACTTGAGCAATTACACCTTCGCGATATTTCGGCTTCTTAATTAAGCGAGCTACGGCCTCTTTAAAAAGAAAAGGCGGGTATCACTCTCCTCTCACCTTCACTGAAGGCATTTTTATATAAGGCGATGATACTAACACTGCAACAACGACAAAACCAAGTGCAACGTAAGGGTCACGGATTTCGGCTAAGTCGTGGGTGCGAATGCCCATTTTTCTGTTTCGGATAAAAGTATGGTAAATCAAGTTTCCAGCAGCATCCCGTTTATCGGATTCCAAATTGGTTAAGACTAATTGAGATGCGACGAACATCCCGGTACAGAGCCAAGCGGGTTAAAGGATTGGGCAAAGTTTAAGCGACGGGTAGCCGTTTGCGGATCACCCATGGCTAAAAATGTAAGGATTTGCTGTTGTTTCAAGAAATGCCAAGCCAAAAGTCAAAAATATAAAGAGAAATTAAGAAGAAATTGAACACTTCATATTTAGCGGCCGGCCAGAATAAGAATGCGCCGACCGCATAGAGCGCTAAACCTAGAAGGATACCTGCTTTTATAACTATAGCGACTGGCAAATAATGCAGCCGGAATTGCCATGGTTCCATAACCACCATAAAAAGCAAATTGTACTAAAAGCGGCTTCAGATGCCGGAATTTCCATGACTGTTTTGGAATACGGCAACCATAGGATTTGTAATATCATTCGCAAAAGCCCCACAATGCAAATAAGCTTGTAATAAGAATGAAGGGACATGATATCTAAAACTTTAGCGCTCATAATCTTTTCCTTGTTTAAAATAAGTGATGAATCTATTTGTGACTATTCTTCAATGCGCAGCCCATAAGTGTGGAATTTTCCTAAAACCACGTTCATTTGTTCTTTGCTTAATAATGGAATTTCTAAGCCCGTTGATAACAATTTCAAATACCAAGATGCTAATACTTCGACTTCTTGTGCTAACCATAAGGCTTTGTCTAGGTTTTCACCCACAAGCGATCAAACCGTGATGAGAAAGTAAAATCGCTTTGCTTTCTTTAATGCCTTCGCCCACATAGGACGCTAATTCGTGAGTACCGAACGTTGCATAAGGCACACAAGGATATGATCGGTGCCGACCAACCGCGACCATGTGTAATGAATGGCCGGAATCGGTTTTTTTCCAAAAATAGAAAGCCCTGCGCAGTTTATAGAATGGTTATGCACCACCGCATTGGCTCTGCAGGACGTGCTTGATAGACGGCTAAATGGAATTGCCATTCACTAGACGGCAGTTTGTTTTCTTCGTGTTTACCTTTGCGTCTACATACACAATGTTTTCCGGTTTCATTAAATGATATGGCATTCCCTGTCGGGGGTGATCAGCATGCCGTCTTTGTAACGTACACTGACATTTCCCGCTGTACCTTGGTTTAACCCTAGTCGAGTCATTTCAAGGCAAGTATCAATAATTTTTGTGAAAGTTCTTGTCTGTTCATTTTTAGTACCTCTGCTGTTATAGAACGGGGGTAACCCTTTTTGATGATAATGTTGCTGCATTTAGCTGTTTCGCCACTGCATTACGACGGCATAAGCTTGTTTGGCACGTTCGTAAAAAAGGCAAAGCGTTCAATACGCTCTAAATTAGGTGTAAAACCAATCGCATTTTTAATCGCCGTTAGATAATTTTCTTCTACTTGTGGATCGAGAGTATCACCAGGCACCACTTGCATCATAATTAACGGCGCATCGACATAAGCATCAAACTCAAATAATGGTGCAATGCCTTTGAGTAATGTAGATACAGTGATGCCATCTGCACGAATTACTTTTGAATGTAATGAGTGTGCGGGAAAATGGGCATCGGACAGTACAATTTCATCGCCATGTCCCATTTCGGCAAGAATTTTGAGTAACTCAGGGGAGATTGCCGGGTGGATACCTTTTAACATATTGATTTCTCCCATTTATTCTTTTCAAGTTTTATTGCCTCTTAGAAAGAGGAGGGATTAATTCTTTCTAGCCGGATTAACTCGCTTTCTATTTGGTTGCATTGCTTTCTGTGCTTGTTCTGGCGTTGCGTATATCCCAACGCCTGCGAAGGTAAACATTGCAGCGCCGAGCACAGTGCTTTCTGCGACATCCACGACATCAATCGGTAAACCTAAAACATCAGCACGGATTTGGTTCCAAAGTGGATTTTTCGAGCCGCCACCGACGCAAAGCAAGCTTTCCGCTTTGAAGTGGCTGACTTGTTGTAATACGTCCAAGCCTTGTTTGAGTTGGTTTGCCATGTAATAAAGCGCGGCACGGTAGATTTCACCACGAGTGGAGAACATGGAAAGTCCACTGATATTGCCTTGTCCGAGTTGGCTAAATACACCCTGAAAAATTGACCGCACTTTGCGAGCCTTTTTCACCGGCAGCGGCACCTTCGGCGATCATGGTCGGGTATATTGGTCGGTGCCATATACATCGGCGAACAACAATTTACTGAGCCATTCCATAATGCCTGAGCCGACCCATTGTACGGCAGGGTTAAAACAATTCAGTTGTGCGTCAAACTCGGTGGTTAAGCCTTGCGGCACAAAATCAAATTGCGGTTTGGCGTGTTCTGTACGGGCCATTAAGATTTCCCACGTGCCTGAACTGAGTACCGGTTGATTCAATCCCGCACCGGAGCCAAATACGGCAAATTGGGTGTCGTGACCACAGGATATAACTGGAATACGATTTAAACCCCAATGGTCGGCAAGCGCACTAGTTAACTCCCCACTTTTTTCACCTGCGTTATGCAATGGTGGAAAGTGTTTTTGGCTTAAACCAAGCAGTTTTAAAATATCCTCGTCCCAATTGCCTGTTGCGAGATTGGTCATCATAGATGTGCCTGCCATAGTGCGGTCGGTGGTAAATTTGCTGGTTAATCGCTGGGTTAGCATGGAGGAAATGAACACGAATTTATCCATTTTTTGGAAAATATCCGGTTTATTTTCTTTCAACCAAAGTAGTTTAAATAAAGTGTTGAAACTGTATTGACCAATGCCGTTGCGTTGATAAAGGGCTTTTATGTCTAGCAACTGAGGGAGGTTTTCCATCACCGGCACTGTGTGAGCATTTCACGAAATAATCGGGTAAAGTTGTTGTCCGTTTTTATCAAATGGTGCACCATCCACGCCAAAAAGTCGTGACGGAAATACTACGATTTCTTTTTAAATCAACCTGTTGTTGCTTTAATTGAGTGATCGTATTATCTGCACACATGGTGAGTTTTTGCCAAATTTCTTCAAAATCCCAAATATGATAATCGGTGATTCACTACCCTGTTGGGATATTAGTAAGGTGATGGGATGCCATGATTTTGCCTTTATCATTCATGGCAATGGTGCGTAAATTAGTCGCACCGCAATCAAAAATCAGTACGATAGACATAAAGCTTTCCTAAGTGCGGTTTAAAATTCATTTGTTTTTCAACCGCACTTGTATTTGAATTTTATGGGATGATGGCGCAGTTAGGAAGCTTGCGCCAGTCATAGGTTATTTATAAAGTGGTCCAAAGTTTTGGCAGGCGCGGTAGTCTTGACCTTCTTTGTCTTGACCAAAGCCATTCCAAGAACTTGGGCGGAACACGTCGGCATCTTCAACGTTGTGCATACAAACCGGAATGCGCAACATTGAAGCTAGCGTGATGAGATCAGCACCAATGTGTCCGTAAGTGGCTCACAGTGGTTAGCCCCCAGTTCGCCATTACAGAATAAACATCAGTCAAATGCCCTTTACCGGTCAAACGAGGCGTAAACCAAGTCGTCGGCAGGTTTCGTTTGTACGATGGTCAAGGGCATCATTGACTTCTTTCGGTAACTCAATAGACCAACCTTCGGCAATTTGTAGCACAGGGCCTAAGCCTTTGATGAGGTTAATGCGGTGCATGGTGAACGGCATGCCACCTTTGGTTAAGAATTGAGAAGATAAACCGCCCCCTCTGAAGTATTCGTGTACCGCAGGACACCAACGGGTATGCTCCAAACAACGTTTGCCGTCTTCTTCCGTGACTTCCCATGCCGGTTTGATGGTTGGGTTGCCATTGGCATCTTTATGTTGACCTGTACCGTCAAGAGCAGCGGAACCTGAGTTAATTAAATGCAGGAAGCCTTGTTCCGGACGGAAACCGGTAACGCGTTCTACAGAATCCGGGCTCCAGTAAGTCCGCACATCGGCAAAGATTTGCGCCTGACCGGTGAGCTGATTACCAAGCAACATACAAACCGCGTTCAAACTGTCGTTTTCGGTCGCAAGAATGTATGGCGGGCGCACGCCGTTCCAGTCGTAAAGTCGAATTTAGCATGACTTCCATGAAGTCACCGTTCGGTAAATGATCGGTCCAATGGCGTTGACCTTGAAACCTGCAGCAATGGCATTGTGACCGAGTGCTTCTTCTCCGAAGTTTACTTCGCCAATTTCGGATTACCCACCATTAAGTCACGGGCGATAATGGTATTTTTCACCATATTTTCCCAAAAGTTCAGCGCGTTCTTCAGGTGAGCGTTGATTTTTCCGGACTGTTTACGTCAATACCGTCTTTGCAATATTGTTTCACCCAGAAAGCGCTAAATCCACTTCTTCTGATCGTAAATTTTTGCGATCCAAGCGGCGTTTGATTTCGGTCATGTCCACATATTCGTTACGCATGCCGAGGTATTCTTGGAAGAATTGTTGGTTGACGATAGAACCGGCGATACCCATGGAAACGGAACCGATAGATAGGTAGGATTTGCCGCGAATAGTCGCAACTGCAAGGCCGGCACGCGCAAAGCGTAACAGTTTTTCTTTAACATCAGATGGAATGCTTTGTAGTCATCCGCTTCTTGCACATCATGTCCATAGATGGAAAATGCCGGTAGCCCTATTGAGAGTGGCCGGCAAGGGCGGCGGCAAGATAAACTGCTCCCGGACGTTCGGTGCCGTTGAAACCCCAAATGGCTTTTGGCATATGCGGATCCATATCAATAGTTTCAGAACCATAGCACCAACAAGGAGTAACAGTAATTGAAACCAACATTGTTGAGTTTGAATTTTTCTGCACAAGCAGCGGCTTTCAGCAACACCACCAATACAGGTGTCGGCAATTACACATTCCACGAAGGAACCGTCTGTGTGGCGAATGTGATTTTGCAATAACTCTGCAACTGATTTTGCCATTTGCATGGTTTGTTCTTCTAACGATTCTCGAACTCCCATGCGACGTCCATCAATAGTAGGGCGAATACCGATTTTTACTCGATTTGATTGGTGACCGATGTCATCATAAAGCTCCTCCTTTTGTGTTTAACATTTATGATGAAATATGGATAAGCTGCTATCAACTTAACTGGTATTATTTTTTTGATAAAAAGAATGTGAGAAGATAGGTGAGATACGAAATAGATTTCAGATTTGTGAAATAGATCACACAAAAGTGTTATTTTTAATAAAATTAATGCCCGATTTAATAATTATTACACCTTAAACGGTCAAATCGGGCATTTTTTTATCTATATAACGGTCATTGTGTCTACTTTGTCACAGTATTTTTTTGTAAGGGAAGGGAAGGGCAGAATCGGTAAAAATAGTGTCTATTTTTATTTAAACCACTTAATTGAATTAGGCTTTTTCTCAAATTTTGATTGATCTACTAGTAGATAACATTTTTCTGACGCTTCCATCATCTTTCGTTTTAGTGATGCATTGAGTTCATTTGATTCTCAGATATTTCCTTCATTATCAATACCTGAACAGGAAAAATAGAAAAATTGATGTGTAAACGTTGTAATAAGTATTCTGATAACGGACCATAAAAAGGCTTCATATTTGTGAGAATAGACACTCCAGTAACAATTGTTTTTGATATTGGGTTTGTTCACCAATGCGTTGACGTTAAAAATTGAGTTTGTTACGACTGTGCAAGGAATATCTGGCATAAGGTATGCAAAAATACCAACTGGTAGAGCTAGCATCGAGTCCAATCACGGCATTTTTCATAGAGCAATTCAAGAGCGTTTTTTTAGCAATATGTCGTTTGGCTGCGGCATTGACATGTTGTCGTATTTGGAAAAAGATCCAAGATCATTTTATTTTTTCCGCTAACAGCGCCACCATGAGTGCGATATAGTAAACCTTTTTCTAATCGATTAAGATCTCTACGAATTGTCTCTACTGACATTTCACATTGCTGAGCGACTTCTTGAACGCTAACTTTACCTTGGTGATTTAGCAGTTGTAAGATGATTTTCATCTCGGTTGTGCATATGTACCTCTATGGGTTGAAAGGCTTTTCACTATTATAGAATTTTCTTGAAAAGATAAACAACTTATCATTCCCCTCCATTCTACGATAGAATACGCCTAATTTTTTATCAAGAAGAAAGAATTTATGACAAATAAAGCATTAAGCGTGGTGATTTTAGCGGCCGGTAAAGGCACTCGTATGTATTCTGATTTACTCCAAAGTCTTGCACAAAGTGGCAGGTAAACCGATGGTAAAACATGTGATTGATACGGCAAATCAATTAGGGTGCAGAAAACGCATTTAATTTATGGTCATGGTGGCGAATTAATGCGTGAGCGTTTGGCAAATGAAAGCGTGAACTGGGTCGTTCAAGCAGAACAATTAGGTACTGCTCATGCGGTTCAACAAGCCGCACCATTCTTCAAAGATGATGAAAATATTGTGATTTTATATGGTGATGCGCCATTAGTGACCAAAGAAACATTGGAAAAACTCATTGCAGCGAAACCAGACAATGGGATTGCATTGCTCACGGTGAATTTAGATAACCCAACGGGTTATGGTCGATTATTCGTGAAAATGGCAATGTGGTGGCGATCGTAGAACAAAAAGATGCCAACGCAGAGCAATTAAAAATTCAAGAAGTGAATACAGGCGTGTTAGTGGCCGATGGTGCAGCATTTCAAAACTGGCTTTTCGTGTGAAAAAATAACAATGCACAAGGCGAGTTTTTATTTAACGGATGTGATTGGTTTAGCAAATCAAGATGGTTGTCAGGTTACTGCCGTTCAAGCCTCGAATTTATGGAGGTGGAAGGTGCCAATAACCGTTTACAACTTGCTGCATTAGAGCGTTTTATCAACGTAAACAAGCAGAAAAACTTTTACTTGCAGGCGTGATGTTGATTGACCTGAGCGTTTTGATTTAGCGCGGCACATTAGAGCACGGTAAAAGATGTTGAAATTGATGTGAACGTGATTGTGGAAGGCAAGTGCGCTTGGGCGATCGTGAAAATTGGCGCTGGTTGTGTATTGAAAAACGTGACTGCTGGTGATGATGTTGAGGATCAAACCTTATTCTGTTTTAGAAGATGCAACAATTGGTGAGAAAGCAGCGATTGGCCCATTCTCTGTTTACGTCCAGGTGCTGAATTAGCTGCTGAAACCCATGGGTAACTTTGTAGAAATTAAAAATCCACAGTGGGTAAAGGCTCTAAAGTAAATCATCTCACTTATGTGGGTGATACCTGAAATCGGAGAGAACTGTAACATTGGTGCAGGTGTCATTACTTGTAACTATGACGGTGCAAATAAATTTAAAACAATCATTGGTAACAATGTATTTGTTGGATCGGATACGCAGTTAGTCGGCCTGTTACCATCGCAGATGGAGCAACCATTGGGGCTGGTTCAACGATCACTCAGAATATTGAGAAAGATGAGCTGGTGATTACTCGCGTGCCACAACGTCATATTCAAGGTTAGCAAAGACCAGTGAAAAAAGTAATTATCATTGCAAGGCGAACCAATGTGTTCGCCTTTTTATGATTTGATGCTTTTACTTTATAAGGTTGTTCGAGTTGCTAAAATCATCGTCCATTTATAAAGACAGATAATTTCCTATGACAAAAATAAAACAGGACTTTCATTTCTTTGGCTAAGTGCGGTCGCATTTATCCTCGATTTACTGACCAAATATATTGTGGTGCAACGCTTTGATCTCTGTGAAAGCGTGAACATATTACCCATTTTAATTTAACCTATGTGCGTAACTATGGCCAGCGTTTAGCTTTTTAGCTGAGCATGATGGTTGGCAGAAATATTTCTTTTATCGCTTGCGATTGGGATTTCTTTAATGCTGGCTTACTTTATGAAAAAGAATTCAGCAGCAAAAATTACAAAACTCAGCTTATGCACTGATTATTGGTGGTGCATTAGCTAATATGAGTGGACCGTGCGTATAACGGTTTTGTGGTGGATTTCTTGATTTTTATTGGGATATTTATCATTATCCGGTATTCAATGTGGCAGATATTGCACTTTGTGTTGGTGCGGGTTTATTAGCATTAGATGCCTTTAAAGGCGATAAAAAGAGCGGTCAAAAATGAAGATACTTTTAGCTAACCCTCATGGATTTTGCGCGGGTGTCGATCGAGCCATTAGCATTGTTGAATTAGCACTCAAATTCATGGTGCACCAATTTATGTACGTCATGAAGTGGTGCATAAACCGCTTTGGTAGTGAAATGGTTTGCGTGAGCGTGGGGCGATTTTTGTAGAAGAACAAGTGCAGTGCAGATGGCGCCATTGTGATTTTTCTCCGCCCATGGCGTGTCACAAGCTGTTCGTCAGAAGCAAAAAGATCGTCAGTCAGTATTTGATGCAACTTGTCCGTTGGTAACCAAAGCATATGCAAGTGGCACGTGCGAGCCGTAAAGGGACGAAAGCAATTTTCGATCGGACACAAAGGCCATCGAAGTGGAAAGCACAATAGGGCAGTACAACAACGAGGAAGGTGGTATTTTCTTAATTGAAAGCGTGGAAGATATTGCTCGTTTGCCGGTTCAAGAAAATGATGATTTAACCTTTATGACGCAAACCACACTCTCTCTTGATGATACGGCGAAACCATCAGTGCATTGAAAGACAAATATCCTGCATTCAAGGTCCATTAAAAACGATATTTTGACATGCCACAACCAATCGTCAAGAAGCGGTGCTGAATTAGCAAAAACAGTGTGATTTAGTGGTCGTTGTAGGCTCTAAAAACTCATCGAATTCCAACCGTTTAGCTGAGTTAGCATCGCGTATGGGCGTGAAATCAAAATTGATTGATGATCCAAATGATGTGGCAGCAGATTGGTTTGAAGGCGTTGAAACAATTAGCGTAACAGCAGGTGCTTTCCAGCACCGGAAGAGTTGAGTGCAATCCGCGATTGCTCGATTAAAAGAATTTGGTGCCGATACTGTTGAAGAGCTTCAAGGGCTTAGAAGAAAATATGTTCTTTGAAGTGCCAAAGAGTTAGAATAAAAGTAAACTAATTACTATTAAAAAGTAGTTAATTTACCGCACTTTTTGTGTTATTTTATTTTTATTGTGCACTTTAAGCCATTTTTGCATTTGTTCAATTTCTGCCTGTTGAGCGTTAATAATATTCTCAGCAAGCTTTACGCATCTCAGGATCTTTTCCGTATTTTAATTCAACTTCCCGCCATTTTTACTGCGCCAATATGGTGTGGCAACATACCTGCTGCAAAAGCAACATCAGGATCTTTATATTGCGCAGCTGCCATCATGTCTTGATGCATTTGACTCATACCTTTGCATTAATTCTTTGTTGCATTGCAGAATCTGTCGACATTGGCATATTCATGTGCTTGATGCGGTTGTTCATTAGCTTTGGGCATAAATTGAAACTGCAGCAGCGCTAAAGTGTGATAAAAGTCATAAGTTTTTCATGTTTTTCTCCTATGTGATAACTGAATGAGCGCATAATCATAAACTTGACCTAAGGTTAAGGTCAATATTTATTCCGAAAATTTTTGTGAGATGCTAAAATAAGACAATGTTTGATATGAGGACAAATCTTGAAACAAAAATTGTGCTTGCCACAGGTAATAAAGGCAAAAGTAAAAGAAATGGCGGATGTTAGCTAATTTCGGTTTTGAAGTGATTGCTCAAACTGGTTTAGGCATCGAAAGTCCAGAGGAAACAGGGTTTAACGTTTGTTGAAAATGCGATTTTTGAAAGCTACGTTATGCATCTGAAAAAGATCAGGTTTACCGGCTGTTGCAGATGATTCAGGTCTGGTAGTCGATGCGTTAAATGGTGCGCCGAGTTGTATTCTGCACGTTATGCCGGTGTGGATGGTGAGGAAGCTGATGCGAAAACCGAGAAAAATTACTGGCAGAATTATCCGATGTTCGAACGGAACGTCGCCAAACAGAAATTTCAGGTACGATCGTGTTATTACAACACAGTGATCCTTCTCCCATCATTGCTCAAGGTGAATGTGACGGGCAGATTATTTATGAAGAAAAAGTGAAAATGGCTCGGTCATTTGACTCACTCTTTTTAGCCCAGAAAAAGGCTGCACCTTTTGCCGAATTAGAAACTGTGAGAAAGAAAATCTCTCATCGTGCGAAGGCATTGGCCGTTTTGAAAATCAAAAATTAAGCGCTCTAAAAGTGCGGTTGATTTTTAACGAGAATTTTAAGGATACAAATGATTGTGACAACAACCCCCAATGTCGAAGGAAACAAATCGTAGAATACTAAACAAGTCGTCTTTGGCGAAGTGATTGCGTCAAATTTCATGCGTGATTTCTTTGCTGGCATCACAGATGTGATTGATGGGCGTTCTAGTGTTTATGAGCGCCGTATTGAGTCGCGCGTCAAGATGCGTTGAAAGAACTGGAAGAAAAAGCACATGCGCAGGTGCTAATGCTGCATTGTTGGTGTAGAAGTTAACTACACAACGGTAGGTACGACAAAAGCATGTTTATGGTGATTGCAGAGTGGCACGGCAGTGGTGGTGCGCTAAGGTCGTTTTCATTTACTTAAATGTAATTTTGCGATCAGGATCACAAAAGTGCGGTCAATTCTTGCGTGTTTTTGGTGTTTCTTAAAAATGTCGCTGTTGATATAAATCAACGGTACTTTTTGTTAATAAAGGGCATTTTTATGAAATTGATGAAACATTTATTTAGTTCATTATTTGTTGCGACCACAATGTTGAGCTCATAAGTGTTTGACAGAAAGAAAGGTGGCTGAGCAGGCTCAACCTCAAGCGCAAGTTCAGCACAAACCGCATCACAAACTACACAACAAGCAGTGAGTGATAAATTAAATATCAATACCATGCCAGTGCATCAGAAATTCAAAAAGCACTAGTGGTATTGGTGCGAAAAAGGCGGAAGCCATTGTGCAGTATCGTGAAAAGCACGGTAATTTCACTATGGCAGAACAATTGCTTGAAGTACAAGGCATTGGTAGCAACGTTAGAGAAAAATCGCGATCGTATTGCGTTTTAATCTGCGTTATTTATATATAAAAAGCGGGATAGTGATATCTCGCTTTTTTGTATTTGAAGATAAAATTGCAAAACTTGCAAAATATCAAATTTTTGAAATAAATGGGGATTTCTTGCAAAAGGTAAGAGAGTAGAATACCAAATGGGTATAGGAATACCTATGTTGTAGTATAAAGACAATAAACCAACTATTTGGAGTTAGATAGCATCAGAAGAATTTAAATCAATCTGTTGCTCTTCACACCAGTTGAAGCAACGGATTATGCTGAAAGCGTTGCTGCGTATAAAGCGCAAAACGCCTATTTTTATCATTTCTGTCTGGGTATTAGTGCTGGGGCTTTATTGCTTTAGCCTTTGTATTCTATACGACGACACAAAACAGCAAGCGCAGGAGCGCCTTGGGGATTAACACGTTAGTCAGTGGATTAGTTTTTCTCTTTAGGCGTAATTATGGTGGTAATTTTTAGGATCTGAATTATTCACCTCTTCTACTTTAACCTTAGTTGCCCGCGTAGGCGGTAAGATAACCACAAGTCAAAATGATCCGAAATTGGATTGTGGTATATTTGGGCAATTTTGTGGGCGGTTTATTTATTGCTGCAGTTATTTGGTTTGGGGACAAACCATGGTAGCAAATGGTCAATGGGGTTTAACCATTTGGCAAACCGCTCAACATAAGATTCATCATACTTGGTTTGTACATTTAACCTTGGTATTTTATGTAACATTATGGTGTGTGTGGCGGGTATGGATGTCTTATTCCGGTAAAACTGTCTGCAGACAAAGCATTTATTATGATAATGCCGATTGGTTTATTTGTCGCATCTGGTTTTTGAACACTGTGTGGCAAATATGTTTATGATTCCACTAGGCATTATCACTGGCTCTATTCTAGTACGCCAGAATTTTGGCAACAAATTAGTGGATCCAATGAAATAGTACAGATTTAGATCTCTATCATTTCATTGTGAAGAATTTGATTCAGTAACGTTAGGAAACATTGTGGGTGGTGCGGTTTGTATCGACTTATTCCAACGTTATTTAACCAAAAAGCTCACTAATGTACTAACAGAACTAAACAGACTTATATCAATTAAAAAGGAAATGACTATGTCAGAAGCAATGAAGCACAAAAAGTTGCGTGGGCTAGGATTCGTTGCCGGTGATTGGCAGAAAACGTCAACGTGCGTGATTTTATTCAAAAGAACTACACCCCGCAGGAAGGTGATGATTCTTTTCTTAGCAGGTCCAACCGAAGCGACAACAAAACTTTGGGAAACCGTTATGGAAGGAATTAAGTTGAAAAGCCGCACACATGCGCCATTAGACTTTGACGAACATACCCTTCAACGATTACTTCTCACGCACCGGGTTATATCAATAAAGACTTAGAAAATCGTAGGTCTTCAAACCGATGCTCCATTAAAACGTGCCATTATGCCATTCGGTGGTATTAAAATGGTGAAGGATATACAAAATTTACGGTCGTGAATTAGATCCTGAAGTGAAAAATATCTTCACTGAATATCGTAAAACCCATAACCAAGGTGTGTTTCGATGTTTATACGCCAGACATTTTACGTTGTCGTAAATCAGGTGTATTAACTGGTCCTCCAGATGCTTACGGTCGAGGTCGTATCATCGGTGACTACCGTCGTGTCGCACTTTTATGCGTGTGACTCTCGCTTAATGAAAGATAAATACGCACAATTCACTTCTTTACAGACTTAGAAGATGGCGTAAATTTAGAAGCAACTATCCGTTTACGTGAAGAAATAGCAGAACAACACCGTGCATTAGGCCAAATATGGAAACAAATGGCAGCAAGCTGACGGTTTCGATATTTCTAACCCCGCAACCAACGCTGAAAGCAATTCAATGGATGTGCGCTTACTTGCAGCAATCAAAATCACAAAAATGGTGCAGCGATGTACATTCGGTCGTACTGCAACACTTCATCGATATCTATATCGAGCGTGATTTAAAAGCAGGTAAACTTACTGAAACTGAAGCGCAAGAATTAGTTGACCACTGGCTGCGAGAAACTTCGTATGGTTCGTTTCTTACGTACACCTGAATACGATCAATTATTCTCTGGTGACCCAATGTGGGCAACTCGAAACCATCATAATTATGGGGTTGAACGGCCGTACATTAGTAACCAAAATACCTTCCGTATTTTACACACTTTTACAACATGGGTACTTCTCCAGAACCGAAACTTAACAATTCTTTGGTCTGAACAATTACTAAAAACTTCAAACGTTTTCTGTGCGAAGTATCGATTGATACATCATCAGTTCAATACGAAAATGATGATTTAATGCGTCGAGACTTCAACAATGATGACTACGCAATCGCATGTTGTGTATCACCAATGGTTGTTGGTAAACAAATGCAATTCTTCGGTGCAGGTGCAAAGCTTAGCGAAAACATTGTTATACGCAATCAACGGCGGTATTGATGAAAGAAATTAGGTATACTAAGTTGGTCTGAAAACTGCACAATCACTGATGATGTTAGATTTCGACACAGTCGCGACTCGTATGGACAGCTTTATGGATTGGTTGGCAAAACAATATGTGACAGCCTTTCAAACACTCATCCACTACATGCATGATAAATATTCATACGAAGCCGCATTAATGGCATTACATGATCGTGATGTATATCGTACCATGGCTTGTGGTATCGCAGGTCTTTCTGTTGCAGCAGACTCTCTTTCAGCGATTAAATATGCGAAAGATTAAACCGGTTCGTGGCGACATCAAAGATAAAGATGTGATATTGTAGCAAGCAACGTGGCGATCGACTTCGAAATGAGGGTGAATATCCACAATATGGTAACAACGACAACCGTGTTGATGACACGTCTTGTGATTTAGTTGAACGTTTCATGAAGAGATTCAAAAACTTAAAACTTACCGTAATGCTGTGCCCTACACAATCTGTATTAACCATTACTTCTAACGTGGTTTATGGTAAGAAAACAGGTAACACCCCAGATGGTCGTCGTGCCGGCGCGCCATTCGGACCAGATGCTAACCCAATGCATGGTCGTGACCAAAAAGGTGCGGTCGCATCATTAACTCCCTGTGGCTAAACTGCCATTTGCTTACGCGAAAGATGGTATTTATACCTTCTCAATCGTCCAAATGCATTAGTGAAAGATCGAAGCACAACGTCAGCAACCTTGCTGGCTAATGGATAGTTACTTTCCACCATGAAAGCCGCAGTAGAAGGTAGTCAACACTTAAATGTGAACGTATTAAACCGTGAAATGTTATTAGATGCGATGGAAAAATCGGATAAATATCCGCAATTAACTATTCGTATCATGTGTTGCGCAGTACGTTTCAACTCTTTAACTAGAGCAACAACAAGACGTCGCACTCGTGATTCACAGAATCGTTCAATAAAATTATGTTTTATTACAAACCACTTATAGACTAGTTTTATAAGTGGTTTGTTTTATATATAGGAGAGCAGAAATGTGGTAACAGTTGTCTTATTTTCGAGTAAAAGCGGACAAAATCAATGATTTTCTAACTCAATGCTGCAGAGTTGATTAAGCATACTCAGCAAGAAACAGGATGCATATCTTACGAATTACAACAAAATAGCAAACAAGCTAATCATTATGTTTTTATTGAGCAATGGAAAAGCAAAGCTGATTTAGAACGCATTTTGCAACACCACACTTTACCTCAGTTGTGCCTGTGGTTGGTATGAGTGGCCATGAACAAGCGCCAGTGGTGCAAAACCTTTCAAAAGTTGGCGAATGACGCACTTTGATAAATATGACGCAATGGTATGAGGCTGATTTAAGTCGAGGCTCATTTTATCGCTAAGGTATTTTTGGTGTTTAGCTAGATTAATTTTGGAAAGTTATGTATGCCTGTGCTGGAAGAATTCACTCCTGAATCCTGTGGAACGTGGATGGTCCCGAGTATTCGTTTTATTTTATTTATGCAAGGCTGTTTAGTGCGTTTGCAAATATTTGTCCATAACCGTGATACTTGGGATCTTGATGGTGGGCATGAAATCAGCCAGTAGTGGAAGGGCGCGCATGAAAGAAGTCAGCTGAGCTATCGCCATTTGTATGAATGCAACTGGTGGTGGTGTGACGGCATCGGGTGGTGAGGCAATTCTTCAAGCAGATTTGTGCGTGACTGGAGTCTCGAGCTTGGCAAAAGCAGAAGGGATTAATACTTGTTTAGATACTAATGGGTTTTGTACGTCATTATGACCATATTATCGTGATGAACTTCTCCGATGTAACCGATCTCGTTTTGCTTGATTTAAAGAACTGAACGACAAAGTACACCCGAGTGAATCGGCGTGCGGAATAAACGGACACTTTGATTTGCGAAATATTTTGCAAAAACGTAATCAGCGTACTGGATTCGTTGTATAGTAGTTCGAGGTTATACCGATAACGGTCATGATGTTCATCTGCTCAGGACGGTTTGTTGACCAGGTATGACCAATGACCGAAAAGGGTCAGAAACTTCTCCTTATCGTCGATTAGGGGCGTCTTAAATGGAAAACCCTTGGCTGAGTATGAGCTCGCAGATGTTTTGCCGCGACGAAAAGATCAGCGAACATATCAAAACGAGTTGCTTGAAGGATATCGGACATACGGTAAAATATTAAGCTAAGGTATAAAAAGATTAACAGCAGGCTTTAGAAAGCTTTAGGAGGAAAAATGATTAGCATTAACGTTTTTAGGTGTAGCCCTTTGTAGCAGGTTGTTTAGCTGTTCAATCTCGCCAGTTACACAAGAAGAGTGACATTAACCGCCTTCAAAAGATGAGAGTAGGGTATGTGCGAATTAGTAAAAAGATAAAAGTGCTACATTGATACTGATTCTATTTGGGTAGATAACCAGATTTAAATCAGGTGCACGCTGATGCCGTGGTGAATTTGGATAGAGAGGTTTATGCTGTGTCCAAATGAGAAAAAGACGCTTGTGCGTTCTGTTCCTTAATATGAAATTTTAAGCTGTAAGAACTACCATTTTAACTCCAAGTTCGTACTGATTTTATATGATTGATGATTTCTGGGGTGAAAGGTTTACGCGCCGCACCGACAAGAAAATACACCATTAGCTTAAAACCTAACACAACGCTCTATGCGTGCTGCACGTTGTTGTGTGAACTCCAGATGAAAACCTTCTTTAGAGTTAGAAGGCTCAAAAGCAAAATAATCCAATTAAAAGTGCGGTTGAAATAACCGCATCATCTCTCAGATATTAATGAACAGGCAATAAAAACGGTCCATATTCATTGAAATATTGACGCTCTTTTATCTCAATGAAAGATTATTTCTCTCTTTGAGACGTATTCCGCCTGAACGAGTATCCACTTTCAATCACTTCACCGATTTGAACGAAGGGTACTTTCGCACTGCACCAGTACTTAATGTTGCTGGTTTTGCCGTCTGCCGATATCACAACTTTAGACCTGGGTCAGTATCGATGATTTCTAATTCTACACGAAGTTTGGTGGGGTAACAGTAATTGGCGCACCGTTCCATAAAAGTCACGATACAATCTGCTTGAGGTCTAACCATTTTCCAATCACCCACCTGCTTTTGCATCAGCAGAGTATTGTTCAAAGTGTTTTCCTGGGTGCATGAAGTGCCAGAATGCATCATCTTTGTGCGGATAAGTGAGGTTGAGATCCATAACATGGCAACAGCTTCAACCGAAAGTACCAGATTTGAAGTTTACGTCTAATACTTTTGCCTGAAATTAGTTTACGAATACGAGTACGAGTAAAGCTTGGCCTTTACACGTTTAACGAGATTCGTTTTCCTTGCAGTATCTCTAAGGCTCACCGTCTTGCGCCATTTTAGACACGAGTTTTTGCATCCACTGGTAGTATGTATGTAGCCATATTAAAAATATCCTATGAGAGTTGTTTTGAAAGTGCGTATTTTGGCGCCGAAATATTGCGATTAGAGAAGAACAAAATTGGTTAGAAACCACATGCGATTTCTGATCCAGAAATCTTGTAAAACGCCTTAAATTTTACCTGTTGGCGATTTTGCCGAGGATATCGCTATCGCGTAGCTTTTGCTATGCGAGTGCCTTTACCTTTTGTCGATGGAAGGAAATCCTAAGGAATCCACTACAAGTGATGACGGCTCAACAAAATTTGGGCTGAGACCGAAGGGTTTAGCCAAGATCCTTTAAGGTGAGCAGCAAAAATGCTCGTACCTAATATTCTGCGTCGTACCAAAATCGCGCTTGCTGTTCGCGGCAAAAGGGAGGCTGTGCCGTTAACATGCGTCGTTGTTTCCGTCGTCCTTTTCCTTATGATCAAAACCGAGGGCAATAAAGCGAGCTGGCAGCATGCGATACGACTATGTGCAGCCCATCCAGAAAGTGAAGAAGTGATCGGGTGGCAGATCGATGATGGCAAAGGATGATGGTGAAGATGGGCATGGCTATTAGAACGCCTTGATGCCACGCACTTGGCGTTTACGTATTCACTCTCGTTTGCCATAAGTCGATTCCGGAGCGAATTACGGACGAGTTTGGGTTTTGTTGCTAAAAGCCCATTACAAACGAGTGTTTGTGGCACATATCAGTCATCTAAAGTAAAATTGATGAAGAACTCGCTTTGGCTATGCAAAAAGCTGGCAGGGCGCTTCAAAGTGCGTTACTCAGTCAGTCGTCTTTTTAAAGAGGATGTGAATGATAACGCCCATTAAAAGCATTGAGCGATCAGCTGTTTCAAAAGCAGGTATTCTGCACTTGTGCTTGCATTTTGTTGGATACAT
>BNJU01002149.1_pt1 | contig 92941 bp, 83 predicted proteins | sample 8539281 | NCBI WGS metagenome assembly BNJU01 (sample SAMD00202456, study PRJDB9452) | human saliva metagenome | isolation source: human saliva | place: Japan
TCATTGAAGAAAGTTTTTTTATATTTGCAACAGAGAACAAAAAGCACAAGCCAATGAGTTGACAAGAATGTGCCAATTACTAATTATAACACAAAAACGAGACAATGAAAAAGACTATTACAATCGCACTTCTTACTGCAGCAGTAATAGGTGCAACATCTTTTTTTTCATCATGCAGTAACAAAAACGATGATGACTGGATTATTGACGGCTTGCCAGATCCTGTAACAATTGACCTTTCAAAGGTATTCACTAATGGAACGCCTAAAGAGGTGGACAGTATGACTATCCAAACAAATGAAAAAGGATTAGTTACAAGTATTGAGACTAAGGATGAAATGGTATCTTTTAAATACAATAATACAAAAACACGTGCTATTGTAGTCCCAAATGTCTTCATGAAAGTAGAACGTAATGGGAAAGCAACACTCTATAAAATGTATCTGAACAACAACGGTTTTGTTAGAAGATGCGTGATAGAGCAAAAGGAAAATACAAAGGAAGATATATGGAGCTTCACTTATAACGATAATGAGCAACTAATTAATATAATCCATTCAGCAGATAACTACAAAAAATTTACTTTGACTTATAAAGATAGCAACATCTCTGAAATAGAGACAAAAACTATCGTCTCACAAACAACAACAAGAAAAAAAGACACTTGTAAAGTTGCTTATACCTCAGATACAACCCCAGCTCCTATAGTGAACAAGGGTAACATTATGCTCTTCAATACAACGTTTGGTATTGACATTGGCGCAATGAAATACGCCTACTATGCAGGATTGCTTGGAAAAGCAACAAAGGACTTACCTGTACAGCTTATTAATAAGAGCAGCAACAAAACCAACTTTACGTGGACTGTCAATAGTAATGGTTTCCCAACTGCAATGACAAGCGGTAGCCATCAATACAAGTTCGTGTGGTAAAAAAGTATTTTATATCATTACATATATTTATCATCCCCCTTCTATAAAGTACACTCGGAAAGTAAATCAATAGGGGGTTACTTTCAAACCATAGCTCTCAGACCATACCCCTCACTGGTCTGAGAGCTTTTGCTTTTACCCTTTTACCTACCCATCCCAAATCTACACCCACGCAAAAATAGCACAAATACAGACATTACTACATAGCTTATACTTGCCAAGCAACCATTGAAACAGTATCTTTTGCAGCATGAATCACGAATTATTTTTCATGAAAAGAAATATTTTTCTTCATGAAAAGAAATATTTATTTTCACGTAAATAATTTCTTTTTTTCATGAAAAGAATTCTGCCTAAGCCCAAAGTATGTGATTATAGAGACTCCTTTCACACACTAACGGCTCACGAAAAAGATGATTATTAACCCTTATTACAAACATAAAGCTATGACTGTAAATTACAAACTATTAAGAACAAGCGGTAAACTCGCACAACGTAAAGCACTAAGAATCGTACCTATCAAGAAAGATGTCACGGGAATAGAGAGAATCTGTCAGCGTATCCAACAAACGACAACACTCACAACAGCCGACATCCTCGGGACAATCGCTGCATTAAAAACAGAGTTAGTAGAGGAGCTAAAAAGTGGGAATACAGTTCATCTACCAGGTATTGGATTCTTCTCGCTTGCCCTTAAAGGCGACATGTACGAAGACCCAAAGACACATCGCTACCACCTCCGTAATGTTGCAGTTCGCAAAATTAGGTTCCGCCCCGATAAGGATTTTCACGAAGCTTTGGGAAAGATGGATTTTGAAAACAAAACCTACAAAGACGGTACATCCACACTTCCTATAAAATCAGCCGTTAACGCTGCACTAAAAGAGTTGTTTGAAGAGAGTCCGATTATCACCGTTAACGACCTCCGTCGCCGTCTGAACCTTTCTACAACCTACGCCTATCAACTTACAGCACAGTTAGAACGTGAAAAGAAAATCATTAACATCGGTTCACGTTATCGCAAGATGTATAAAAAGGCATAAGCAGAAGGCGTAAACAAATGGTAAACATATAGAGGGAAATAGCGTATTACCATTATAAATTAGATTAGACCCAGTAATAATTCAATAGCATAGAAACACAAAAAAGCCATTCCCAACCCTTTACAGAGTTTAGGAATGGCTTTTATTTATTGAGTAGTCCTCAGACTATTTTATCCAATCCACTTCACGTAAGCGAAGTCCTGACGGTGTGGCAGGAGATCGTTCTTAGGATACATACGGACAGCGCACTTATAAGCACCTGCTTCTGTTGCATCGAAAGTAGCCTCAAAAGTATAGTGATTACCCTCTGTCTTCACCATCTTGAATGGGATTACCTTGTGGATGTTAACGTCATCAACTGGTGCATTCTTTAAGAATACCAACTCAAGACCTACAGCATTGTTCAAGCCCTGCTCGTCGATAACGTAAGTAACCTTAATCTTATGACCTGTAGAAATATCCTGCAGTGCATCCTCGTCCTTAGAAACAACATAAATGCTGTCCCAACGCTCTGCTACAGACTCCTTCCAAAGAGCTATCTCCTTAGCAAGTTTATTGTCATTAGCCTCGAGCTTATGAGAACGCTTAGCTTGACTCTCATAGAACTTGTCATAGTAGTCATCAAGCTGACGCTTCATTGTATAGTGAGGAGCGATAGTTGCAATAGAGTTCTTTACAACCTTTACCCAATCCTCTGAGTAGCCATCTTGATTCTTATTGAAGTAGAGAGGAGCAATCTCATTCTCGAGAAGACCATAGATAGTAGCTGCATCAAGCTGGTCCTGATAGCCCTGATTCTGATAGGTACGCTTCTCTGGCAATGCCCAGCCAGCTCCCTCGCGGTAGCCTTCAACCCACCAACCATCAAGTACTGAGAGGTTAACAACACCGTTCATCTCTGCTTTCTCACCAGATGTACCACTTGCCTCGAGTGGACGAGTTGGTGTGTTCATCCAGATATCAACTCCAGAAACGAGACGACGAGCCAACTGCATATCGTAATCCTCAAGGAAGATAATCTTACCGAGGAACTGTGGCATACGTGAAATCTCAAAGATACGCTTGATAAGTCCCTGACCCGCGCCATCAGCTGGGTGAGCCTTACCTGAGAAGAAGAACAGAACTGGACGCTCTGGGTTGTTTACAATCTTCTCCAAACGCTCAAGGTCAGTGAAGAGCAAGTGTGCACGCTTATACGTTGCAAAGCGACGACAGAAACCAATCATCAATGCGTTAGGGTTGATACGCTCAAGGATAGAAACGACCTTAGCTGGGTCACCCTGGTTGCGGAGCCACTGCTTGGTGAACTTATCACGGATATACTTGATAAGTTTCTGCTTCAATGCCATACGTGTCTCCCAGATTTCTGAATCTGGAACATTATAGATTGCGTGCCAGATAGACTCGTTACTCTGGTCGCTCATGAAGCTTTCATCGAAGTACTTATCGTAAACTTTACGCCACTCTGTTGCGGTCCATGTTGGGAGGTGTACACCATTGGTTACATAACCTACAGCATTCTCCTCTGGGAAGTAACCCTTCCACAATGGAGCAAACATCTTCTGACTTACCCAACCGTGAAGCTTTGACACACCATTGACCTCCTGACAGGTGTTACAAGCGAAGGTACTCATACAGAAACGCTCGCTGTGATCGTCTGGATTTGTACGTCCCATACCGATGAACTCATCCCAAGAGATACCGAGTTTTGCTGGATAATCACCCATATACTTACCGAAGAGTTCCTCGTCGAAGTAGTCGTGACCTGCTGGAACAGGAGTGTGAACGGTATAGAGAGATGAAGCACGTACAAGCTCCATAGCCTGATTAAATGTCAAGCCACTCTCGATGTAGTCGCAAAGACGCTGGAGGTTGCAAAGTGCTGCATGACCTTCATTGCAGTGATAGATATCCTTCTTGATACCCAATTTCTTCAAAGTAAGAATACCACCGATACCGAGCAGAATCTCTTGCTTCAAACGGTTCTCCCAGTCACCACCATAGAGAGAGTGAGTGATAGGACGGTCGAACTCAGAGTTCATATCGTTATCTGTATCGAGCAAGTAAAGCTTAATACGTCCAACGTTTACACGCCATACAAGTGCGTGTACCATATAGTTGCGGTAAGGTACATCAACAACAAACTGATTGCCGTTCTCATCAAGCTCTCGCTCAATAGGAAGAGAGTTGAAGTTCTGTGCATCGTACTTAGCAATCTGCTGACCATCCATAGAAAGACTCTGTGTGAAGTAGCCAAAGCGATAGAGGAAACCTACGGCACAGAAGTCTACGTTAGAGTCAGAAGCCTCCTTAATGTAGTCACCTGCCAAGATACCAAGACCACCAGAATAAATCTTTAGAGCCTGATTCAAACCAAACTCCATACAGAAGTAAGCAACAGAAGCACGCTTCTTATTAGGCTTAACGTCCATATAAGTACGGAACTTCTTATAGACATCACTCACCTGCTTCATCAGCTTTTTGTCCTTTACGATAGCTTCCTTACGGTCATAGCTAAGACGCTCAAGGAGCTGGACTGGATTATGTCCAACCTCTTCATAGAGTTCCTCATCAAGAGCTTTGAACATGTTGCGTGCTTCGTAATTCCATGCCCACCACATATTGTGAGCAAGCTCATCAAGACATGCCAGTTCCTTTGGCAGAGTTGACTTTACAGTTACCTCTTTCCACTGAGGTTCGTTGGAATAATCTGATTTAATTTTTCATAACTTATTATAGTTTTTGACTGTTATTTCGTTATTTTGTTACTAAGCAGTTATCACTTGTTTCTTGCAGCTGCTTTCTTTAATGCTATGTCGTAAGCCTGCTCATAATAGATGATAAACTCACTCCAAAGAGCCTTACGAGAGAGCTTCTCGGCATTTGAACGACACTTGTTCACCTCCGTCTTCGTAAAGCAAGAGTAACGGGCTATGGTATCCTAATACCATCAGCTACCTCTGAATAATTATAATCTGTACGATGTAATACTTTCACACCATCTTCTATCTCGCTATATTTTTCCCTTCTCTGTATTTGCCCACAAACCGAAACCAGCAAGGTCGGTTGTAATACAAGGTACCTTAAAGGCTATTGCCTCTAATGGTGTATAGCCCCATGGCTCATAGTATGAAGGATAGACACAGAGGTCGTTACCCAATACGAGGTCATAATAGCTCATATTCATAATGCCATCATCTCCTGTCAGATAGCAAGGCAAGAGGATGACCTTCACCTTATCTCCCTTTGCATTGTTTATACCGAGAGAACTGAGCATATTCAGTACATTGTCATGGTCCATATTGTGGAGCCAGTGCGTAAGTACAGGTTTATCCAATGGTGTGTCAAACTGTTTACCGCTGTTGAGACGCTCCACAAGGTCCTGACGTGGACCCGCTACCCAGCCTGGAACCTCAATGAAGGCTACAACCTGCTTCTTCAAGTTCTCATCATAACGCAAGCGGTTCATTGATTCTATGAACACATCAATACCTTTATTGCGGAACTCATATCGTCCGCTGGTTGATACGATTAACGCATCATCTTGTATATCGTCACCTGTCAACGCATTGGCAACATCAAGCAAACGCTTACGCGCTGCCTTGCGCTTCTTTGTGAAGGTTGTACCCTTTGGTACAAAGTCGTTTTCAAAACCATTTGGAAGAACTAAATCTACAGGTTTATCAAGCAACTCTTTGCACTCTGTTGCAGTAATATCACTCACTGTCGTGAAGCAATCAACATAATGTGCAGTCTGCTTCTCGATAGAATGCTTGCTCTCCATATTCAACTCCGAAGCCATCTGGTCACCATTATATGCCCAGAGATATTCGTACAATGGCTTATTATTGCCCGCTATACTGCGACCAATACCCGTTGCATGAGTAGTAAAGATAGATGCTATCTGTGGCAAACGATGCTGTAATACAAGTGCAGCAAATCCTGTTTGCCATTCGTTTGCATGGAAGACAACCTTATCTTTCTCACTAAGATAGAATCTATAGAAACTCTCTACGACAAGTGCCGTAGCATAAGCAAACATAGCAGATTCGTCATAATCGCCGTAAGCATGAAGACTATCAACTCTATAATACTCCCAAAGCTTACCATAAATCTCATCTTTATGAGCAAAGTATGACTGAAAATCAATAAGCATAGCAATTGGCTCCCCAGGGATATCCCAACGTCCAACCTTTACTGATAGCCCCTCAGAAACTGCTTTCTGCTGCCAATCAGCAAATAACTTCTTATCCTCTTTAAAATAAGGGGATGGTGTCTCTTGCCAGCAGTCAGGACCAAGGAAAATGATACGATCCTTTACCTTATCTTGTAATGTCTTTGCACGAGTTGAAAGTACAGTATAAATTCCTCCGACCTTGTTACAAACTTCCCAGCTGGTCTCAAAAATATAATCTGGAAATAACATCTTCTCCTTTAAAACATTTGATATATATCGCCACAAAGGTAATACAAAAATAAGTAAATCAACAATTTAATCTGTACATTTTTGAGGAATGTATAGTATTAATTAATTAAAATCATTAACTTTGCAATAAACCAACATTCATAGATATGAAACAAAAGATTGTACTGACAATAATGGCTATGTTGGCTTTTTCAACCAACATAGCCGCTCAAAGCAACTTATCCACTACAAAGACAGAAACTTCTCCTTCAAAAACAGGAAAGATAGCACAGAATATTGACTCTATCTTTAAAGCGCATCTTGTGAATGATGAATTTCAAGTGTGGATGGATATTGATTTCTATCATAACAATATTACCGTACCACGACAAGAGATATTCGGAGAGGTTCCAGGCTACTTTGGTGCAGTACGTGATACTCGTAAGTGGATTATCTCTGATGCTACCATAAAAGGGAGAAAGGCTATCTTAACCATCATCAATGACTATGGTAGTGAAGATCTCAAAGCCGAACTAAAGCATAATTCAAATGGTACCTACACGCTAACAAGACTTGATGGTAGCACGATGAAGATTGTGGTTAATAACAAGTGGGTGAAAATTCCTAAGGATATAACATTCTACGTTAAGTAGAGTAAAGATAATAGGGGCTAATTTTCTTAGTCCCTATTCTTGTTTCTATATCAATCAACAAGATGAGTTTAGAAACTAAACAGCCCCCTGAAGATAAAGTTAATAAGTTCTACAAAGCAAATCGCCTATCGGTGCTACAGGCACTTCCAACTCTGAAGAGAACTTTATAATTATATTCTCCTTCGAACACGATACAAAACAATCTTACTTCCTCTGCTACAGCACAAGTAACCTGAATAAGTTGACTATGGGCATTCTTCAATGTTACTGGTCTGTAAAAATCAACCAGTCCACCCTCAGTATCGAGACTGATCAGCATCTGACCTTTCCAAACCATACTTAACCCTATTCCTGACAGCAAACTTATCCTTTTGTCGTTTATAGTCCCATTGCTTTCTACCATTACATTCACCAGCTCGTGAGAGGATAAATATGTTCTCCTCGTAAACCTTCCCGAGTTGTAAGCCTCCTCGTGGCCTATAAGCGTAGTAGAAAGTTTCTTTTCTTTCGGATCACGCACCCCAGAATCATCTGTTGGTAAAAGATACTATTATCATCTAATTTATTCAAATCTAATGTATGCAAATTGTAGAGACACTAACATCTCCTACAAAAAGTTGTCAACGACTTAAATTCCTCATCACTTAAATTGAAAAACATAATATAGTTACCATCTTTATCCGTCGTAGCCTTTGCCTTATGGCGTACCTTAGTAGCAACCAAAGATGCTTCTAAAATCCAACTCACTTCATATTTGGCAACGGCTGTCCTCCCGAAGTTCGGGCAACACCTTTGATAATAAGACTCTTCGGATCTGGCTTATCTATAAAGTCGTCCTCTTTCTACTCATGACAGCTTGCCAATAACAACATAAGTAATGGTAATGCAAGCAGGTACAAAAATAACTTTTCATAAACATATCCTTTATAGTTTAAAATAAATGGTATTTGGGATATCATACCATCCTCTACATAGATTTAGTTACTTACAAAGATAGTAATTTTTGAACAGAAAACAACTAAATAACTATTAATTATTGAAGTCCGATAAGTTTATCAATATAACTTTTGCTATTCGTGTCTTATACAATGTATTATGACAACAATAACATACTATTACACCATCTTTCAATCAACGTGCGGATGCTCAGCACGCATGGTGTTCATAGTAAGCACCATGTGTGCAAGGCTCAACACGATGTCAAACAATTCAGAAATGGAGGTAAGACACGATGCATAACTAAAGAATATTAAATAATCCTCACAATGATAAACGTATTGCCATTGCAAGGATAATTATATAGCATAAAAACTCATAGCCTGAAATCAAAATATGAAGAATATTCATTAACCCATGAAGGATTAGCAAGAATAATATTCCAAGTCCATTCTGTTACGCTATCAATCAACCCTAAAGACGAAATAAATAATGATCAGAGAACAAGGATAAGAATTCCTGTCAATAAAGCTTTCGACCTTACCGCGCGTATTGTTTTCTTATCCCCTTCAACATAACGAGTTATCAAATTCAAATTCTAACGTATGCCTTACTGAAAAAATCAATAGCATCGCCTATGAAGAAAGGGAATACTCTCAAAAGTATATCTACCAAATAATTATAAACTAATCGCCAGGTAGAGAAATAGACTACTTTCACCAAAGAAACATAGATAAAAGGTAGACTGAAGACAGAAGACACAAGGTCGCCTACTGAAGGAATAAACCAAGAAGCGCATCTAAAAATATTTATCTGCCCATTTTGTAATCATACTAATCAGCCAAAAAGCCTTTAGATTTCTTCAAATGTCTAATTCTTTTGCTTTCCTTAGATTATTAATATCTTTGTTTTTATAAGAATCATGATAATTCTCACTTGTCCATTGTTGCTATTATCAGATATTGTTGTATCATGTTCTGAATCAACATTATCATTTTGAAGTCCATTATACACTTGTTTGTTATCAAAATCAAACTCTGATTTAATTTTGTTATTATTCCTTCAATCATTATTCTATTTAACCATTAGAGATTGTACTAAATCTTCATATAAACAAAGCTATAACGACCTAATTTATTAAATATTATCTTTATACTCCTTTTTCAATCATTAGTCTTTTTGACATTATTATTAGCCCTATAAACACGCTCTGCCTTGAGGCTATGTAATCAATCGTAGCTTTTTCTGACCCATTATTAGCCCTATAAGCCCCATTAGACTAATCAGGTAGTAACACAAAAGCCCCGAAGATTTCTCTTCAGGGCTCTCGTAAAAGAGCTACACACTACTCTCCCGCATTGCATCGGGTAGTACCATCGGCGCAAGCGGGCTTAACTCTCTGTTCGGAATGGGAAGAGGTGGGACCCCGTCGCAATAACCACCTGATATAACTTTCAACTGACATGTCTTGTTTTGTTTGTTATCATAGTTCGTTTTGTTTGACACTCAGCTTTTGATAACAAAGACTCGTCTGTCAGCCGTATAAGGTGACGTATTTCCATAAGCAAAACATATAGAACTTTTCTTCTTCCTTTAGAAGAATACACAGCTCAAAGTCTGAGTCACCGGTCCCCGCACTCCAATATCGGAGGCGGAGACCCGAAGAAAGTTTCAGGGCAATTAGTAGTGCTCGGCTTTGACGTCACCGTCTTTACACCTACACCCTATCAACGTCATCGTCTATGACGACCCTTATGAGGAGTTCTAATCTTGCGGCTGGCTTCGCACTTAGATGCTTTCAGCGCTTATCCAATCCAGACTCAGATACCCAGCGGTGCACCTGGCGGCACAACTGGTAAACCGGAGGTCTGTCCAACACGGTCCTCTCGTACTAGTGTCAGCACCACGCAAAACTCCAACGCCCACGATAGATAGAGACCGAACTGTCTCACGACGTTCTGAACCCAGCTCGCGTGCCACTTTTCAATGGGCGAACAGCCCAACCCCTTGGGACCTTCTCCAGCCCCGTGGATGTGACGAGCCGACATCGAGGTGCCAAACCACCCCGTCGATATGAGCTCTTGGGGATCAGCCTGTGTATCCCCGGGTACCTTTTTATCCTTTGAGCGACGGAGTTTCCATACACATCCGCCGGATCACTATGCCCCAGTTTCCTGCCTGCTCGGCATGTCTGCCTCCCAGTCAAGCGCCCTTATGCCATTGCACTCTATGAGGCCGGTTACCAATCGGTCCGAGGGCACCTTTGGAAGCCTCCGTTACGCTTTTGGAGGCGACCACCCCAGTCAAACTACCCACCAAGCAGTGTCCGCACCATAGGCGCGTTAGACCTCAGACAGCCAAAGGGCCGTATTTCAAGGATGGCTCCACGAATGCTGGCGCACCCGCTTCAAAGCCTCCGGCCTATCCTACACATCGGATGACCAAGGTCAATGCTAAGCTGTAGTAAAGGTTCACGGGGTCTTTTCGTCCCATCGCGGGTAATCGGCATCTTCACCGATACTACAATTTCACTGAGATCATGGTTGAGACAGCGTCCGGATCATTACACCATTCGTGCAGGTCGGAACTTACCCGACAAGGAATTTCGCTACCTTAGGACCGTTATAGTTACGGCTGCCGTTTACTGGGGCTTCAATTCAATGCTTCCTATTGCTAGTGACATCTCCTCTTAACCTTCCAGCACCGGGCAGGTGTCAGGCTGTATACATCATCTTTCGAGTTTGCACAGCCCTGTGTTTTTGTTAAACAGTTGCCTGGACCTATTCTCTGCGCCTCATATTGCTATGAGGACCCCTTATCCCGAAGTTACGGGGTCAATTTGCCTAGTTCCTTAACCATGAATCTCTCAACGCCTTAGTATATTCTACCCGACCACGTGTGTCCGTTTGCGGTACGGGTCGTATGAACATTAAGTTTAGCGGATTTTCTCGGAAGTATGATTACCTGCACTCAACTCTTCCCGAAGGAAGTGCTGTACTTTCGTGTTTCAGCTCTAGTGGTGGATTTGCCTGCCACTCTCATAACCTACGCACTTAAACGCCCTATTCCGTCAGGGCGCGGCAGTGTCACTGCTCCGTCTCCACATCACTGAAAATGCGAGTTGCGGAATATTAACCGCATCTGCCATCGCCTTCGCCATTCGGCTGAGACTTAGGACCCGACTAACCCCGGGCTGATTGGCATCGCCCGGGAAACCTCGGTCTTTCGGCGAAAGGGAATCTCACCCTTTTTATCGTTACTTATACCTACATTTGCTTTTCCATAAACTCCAGGATCAGTTACCTTCACCATTCAACGTCGATGGAATGCTCCCCTACCGATACTTTTAATATACATTACTATCCCGCGCCTTCGGTATCTGACTTATACCCGATTATTATCCATGCCCGGACCCTCGACTAGTGAGCTGTTACGCACTCTTTGAATGAATGGCTGCTTCCAAGCCAACATCCTAGCTGTCACGGGGACCAGACTTCGTTAGACTAACTTAGACAGAATTTCGGGACCTTAGACGGCGGTCTGGATTCTTCTCCTCTCGGGGACGGACCTTAGCACCCGCCCCTTACTGCACTGATTGCAGTCCATAAGCATTCGGAGTTCGTCAGGTCTCGATAGCGGTGAAGCCCTCTTGACCTATCGGTCGCTCTACCTCTTATGGAGATCGATGCACGCGGCACCTCAATGCCTTTCGGGGAGTACGAGCTATCTCCAAGTTTGATTGGCCTTTCACTCCTACACTCACCTCATCGGGAAGCTTTTCAACGCTTATCCGTGCGGTCCTCCATCCGGTGTTACCCCGGACTTCAACCGGCAAGTGTAGATCACTTGGTTTCGCGTCTCACCCCATCTGACTTGACGCCCTATTCAGGCTCGCTTTCACTGCGGATGCATGTCTCATGACACTTATCCTTGCCAGACATGGTAACTCGTAGGTTCATTATGCAAAAGGCACGCCGTCACCGCTTACACGGCTCCGACCGCTTGTAGGCGCATGGTTTCAGGAACTATTTCACTCTCCCTAATAGGAGTGCTTTTTCACCTTTCCTTCACAGTACTCGTTCACCATCGGTCTCACGGGGAGTATTTAGCCTTACCGGATGGTCCCGCGGATTCGCGCAGAATTTCACGTGTTCCGCGTTACTCAGGATACCACTACGTCTCGTCATGCTTCGGGTACGGGATTATCACCCTCTATGATTGTTCTTTCCAGAACATTCTCCTCACAATCTAAGTACGACAGCGTGGTCCTACAACCCCTGCTAAGCGTTGCCACAAAGCAGGTTTGGGCTATTCCTGTCTCGCTCGCCACCATGGGAATCATTATTTATTTTTTCTCCTAAAAGGTACTAAGATGTTTCAGTTCCTTCGTTAGCCTCACTACATTTGTAGTGATAACAGGTCTTCAACCTGATGGGTTGTCCCATTCGGAAATCCTTGGATCAAAGGTTATTTGCACTCTACCCAAGGCTTATCGCAGCTTATCACGTCCTTCATCGCCTCCGTGAGCCAAGGCATCCGCCATGCGCCCTTTTTCACTTTCTTCGCCTTCTCTGTAATTACTTACAAAGAATGTAGCTCATACTTTCAGCTGTTGTGTGATTCTAAAGAATTTGAAGTTTTTTCTTCAATAATTAGAATGCTAATTCTTCCATTTAAAGAAAGAATAGTTCTACTTTACAGTCTTGCTTGTGTCAATATGTCAAAGATCTTATGCTGTAAAAACAGCGAAGTGGAGGATAAGGACTTGAACCTTTATGAGCCTTAAACCCCTAAACTCCTACATTTATATAATACAGAGTGCAGTGAGTACAAGAAGAAAAACGAACCAAGGTTCTTTTTCTCTTTAAAATACTATTAACTTGTCAACTCGTCAACTTGTCAATTAAAAACTTGTCAACTCGTCAACTAAAAAAGCATTCGCTCCAGAAAGGAGAGTTCCAGCCGCACCTTCCGGTACGGCTACCTTGTTACGACTTAGCTCTCAATCACCAGTTTTTGCCCCTAGGCCGATCCTTCCGGTCACGGACTTCAGGCACTCAGCTCATGGCTTGACGGGCGGTGTGTACAGGCGGAACGTATTCACCGCGCCATGGCTGATGCGCGATTACTGCGAATCCAGCTTCTGTGGGGTCGGGTTGCAGACCCCAGTCCGAACTGGGACCGGCTTTCAAGATTGGATGCATTTGCATTACACCGTCCCTCTGTACCGGCCATTGTAACACGTGTGTAGCCCCGGACGTAAGGGTCCCGTGCTGATTTTGACGTCATCCCCACCTTTCCTCACACCTTACGGTGGCAGTGTCTCCAGAGTGCCCAGCATCACCTGATGGCAACTGAAGAGAGGGGTTGCGCTCGTTATGGCACTTAAGCCGACACCTCACGGCACGAGCTGACGACAACCATGCAGCACCTTCACAGAGACCCCGAAGGCGTCATTATCTCTAAATCCTTCCTCTGCAATTCAAGCCCGTAAGGTTCCTCGCGTATCATCGAATTAAACCACATGTTCCTCCGCTTGTGCGGGCCCCCGTCAATTCCTTTTGAGTTTCACCGTTGCCGGCGTACTCCCCGTGTGGGATGCTTTAATGCTTTCGCTTAGCCGCTGATACCAGTGCACCAACAGCGGGCATCCATCGTTTACTGTGCGGACTACCAGGGTATCTAATCCTGTTCGATACCCGCACCTTCGAGCTTAAGCGTCAGTTGCGCTCCCGTCAGCTGCCTTCGCAATCGGAGTTCTTCGTCATATCTAAGCATTTCACCGCTACACGACGAATTCAGCCAACGTTGTGCGTACTCATGAAACCAGTATGCGTGCAAGTCAGACGTTGAGCGTCTACATTTTCACAACACACTTAATCTCCGGCCTACGCTCCCTTTAAACCCAATAAATCCGGATAACGCCCGGACCTTCCGTATTACCGCGGCTGCTGGCACGGAATTAGCCGGTCCTTATTCGTATGGTACCTGCAAACAATCACACGTGATCGACTTTATCCCCATACAAAAGCAGTTTACAACCCATAGGGCCGTCATCCTGCACGCTACTTGGCTGGTTCAGACTTACGTCCATTGACCAATATTCCTCACTGCTGCCTCCCGTAGGAGTTTGGACCGTGTCTCAGTTCCAATGTGGGGACCTTCCTCTCAGAACCCCCTACTGATCGTTGCCTTGGTGGGCCGTTACCCTGCCAACAAGCTAATCAGACGCATCCCCATCCATTACCGATAAATCTTTACTTCAAATCTGATGCCGTCATCGAAGACTATGCGGTATTAGTCTGCCTTTCGGCAGGTTATCCCACAGTAATGTGAAGGTTGGATACGCGTTACTCACCCGTGCGCCGGTCGACGTCCAAAGGGTGCAAGCACTCAATGCCGTTTCCCCTCGACTTGCATGTGTTAAGCCTGTAGCTAGCGTTCATCCTGAGCCAGGATCAAACTCTCCATTGTAAAATATGTGTTGGTGATGAATGATGGGTGATAGGTGGTAATGAACACCACTACTCCCAAACACGTCACCGAGTAATCTCTGTTTCAGAACGCTTATCCTTAATAGTTAAGTTTAAAAAGCACCTTTTCGCTTGGACTTTAGTTTTGAGGCAGTGCCTCAAAAAGCAAGAACAATGAATTGATCGGTTCGTTTCTTTTACCCATCTATTTGATAGAAATCAAACAGACGCTTCTTGTACTACTTCTCTGTTTATGTAAATCTTTTCAAAGAACTCTTTCTTTATCGCTTCATACAACTCGCCAGGTGGCGGATTTCGTAAAGCGAGTGCAAAGGTATAGAGAATTTCTTTTTCCCACCAAATGTTTTTAAGGATTATTTTTCAGAGAAATAAACTTTTTATTTAAAAATTGATTCAAATCAACTAATATCTTTTTAAAAATGATTACTTTTTGTACCTTAAAAAGAAAATTAAAGTATGAGACATACAAGAGAGATTATTAAGATTTGGACTCACGATTGCATTCTCACATAATGAAGAAAACTCAAAAATTTTTCATTATACAACCTGTTGATAGCAACGATACAGAAGAATTAGAGCAACAAATCACCTATATTGAAGAGCATACGCAGACATCTTTTCTGTCATATTGCTATTCTGCATTAATAAATGGAATGCTGAGCTTACACCATGGTCAGCCCCACCTGTCTTTGGTAAGATTCCATTCGGTGATGGTGCCCATTCCACCTTATTATATATAATAGAGCATCTCATTCCAACATTGAATAAGCGATATTCATTAGGATTGAACAAAGGCAACACAATTTTAGGAGGATATTCATTAGCAGGACTCTTTTCACTATGGACAGCCTATCAACACGAGGTACCATTCCGAGGAATTGTTTTCCGCATCACCTTCAACGTGGTATATGGTTGGTTAGAATACGCCGAAAACCACCAACCGCAAGTAGAACACGCCCTATCTCAGCCTTGGCGACAAAGAGGAGAAAACAAAACAAAAATTGATGTCAACTATCAGTAAAGATATACTCCGACAAGAACAGATATTCACGGAGCAAGGCATCAATTGCAATATGGAATGGAACGCAGGAAATCACTTCCAAGATAACGGTATTAGAATTGCGAAAGGTTTCCTTTGGTTAATGAACCAGTATAAACGCTCGAATACTCTGCTCAAAGAGAAAGTAGTCGGCAAATAAATATTCGATTGACTTCACAATTGAATATCTTCTAATACAGAACAAAAGCGCCTACTCAACCTCAGCAAGGTGCTTTGCTTCTGGTGAAAGAAACCCTTTATCTTATCATAAGAGACAGTAAAGGTAGGCATTCCAATCGCATACGGACCAATCTCATACTGTCCATAACCAAAGACAACACCTTTCGGAGAAAGATAAACCTCATCCTCAGGCAGTGGGATAATCCCCTTCTTAAGAAAGAGTTCGCCATATCCTCTTTGACACGACTACTTACATTACGCGACCATTATCCTTCTTCACAACTTCTAAAATAGCTTCACGCCAGCTCTGAGGATAGGTTGTAGTTCCTCAACATTCTTCACTTTCAAGATATTACGCAGCATAGCACCCGTCTTCTTATCAAAAGTTACCCCATACGTTCCAGACATTCCATGTGCTCCACCAGAATATATGTAAACAGACGAGGTATAAGAAAACATAACGAGTAGTTTCATTTTCCTTCATAACATAGCTTGAAAATGCTGCGTCCAAGACGAATTTGAATCCTCGAGTTCTTCGAAATAAAAGCTTCACATTAGTATAAGCAATCTTAGTATAATAGCTTTATCATTCCCTCACCATCTGCAAGACTTTTTGTAAGATTGAGCTCTACACCATCATAAACAACATAATCTATTACTTTTCCTCATCCTGTAGACGATAGATAAGCACGCAACGAATCAACCAAGGGCTGCGGACCAGACTTCGGAAAAGAATAAGCAAAATCAACAGTTCTCCCTTTATTCGTACTATAAGATTTACCGATGAGAGTCAACCACCAATGGCACATCTTTCTCCACCACAACAGAATCAGAAGTGGAAAGGAGAAAACAAATAGTGTCGCCAACTCTTTTGTTGTCGAAGCCTTTTTCACTTTTTGCATCCAACAGAAATAATGCTATTCAAAAGAGAGATGCTAAAAGGAATAAAAATATCTTTTTATTCATATCAACTAATGCTTGTTAAGAGACAACAAAAATAGTCATTTCCTTTATTTTTACAAAACTTACCTACTTTTGTTAGATTAGAAAGTAACAAAGCATATTTTATAGGCTTCCTTGTTGAAAACAGTCACAAAATATGCCTAAAAGCAATAGGAAAGATGAAGATTAGCATTATAGGAACAGGGATAATAGCTACCGAAGTTATCACGCTGCTAAAGACAGAAGTGAAAGGGATTGAAATCACCAGTATATTTTTCACATAGCAATCAGGAAAGGACCGAATTTCTTGCAAAGATGAATCATATTGAGCGTATTTATACAGACTATGCTCAGTTGCTGAAAGAAGACAAAGCCGACTTCGTTTATATTGCCTTAGTCAACAGTGCCCATTACGAATTCACTCGCAAAGCAGTAGTAGCTGGACGAAACGTGATTGTAGAGAAGCCTTTACCCCTCACTGTTGCCGAAGCTGAAGAATTAGCAGCAATGGCTCGAGAGCGAAAGCTATACTCTGAAGCTATCTCGCCTCACATACCCCTAACTTCCACATGGTTAAGGATAGTCTGAAACGAATGGGTCCTATACACTTCGTACAATGCAACTTCTCAATATTCAGTAAGTACGAACGCTATTTACAAGGAGATATTGCTCCTGCCTTCAATCCAGACTCTAGGGTGGTGTACTGAATGACCTCAATGTATACAATATCAATATTGTTATAGGACTTTTCGGACAACCCACTTCAACTGAATATTTTGCCAACCGTGGTCACAATGGTATTGACACGTCTGGCGTGATGGTACTCTCCTACCCCACACTGACCGCAACTTGTACAGCTGCAAAAGGACTCCAGTAGCCCATCTTTATCCTCATACAAGGAGAAAAGGGATGGATACATATCCCAACACCACGCTAACGAGTTTGGTAGTGGAGATGATGATACAAGGAAAGCTAACCAGTTATCGTCGTAACGTCTATGAAAAAGTCGTCTTGCCCATGAGTTTATCAACTTCAAGGATGTATGGGAGAAGAAGGTTATAAACAAATGGAAGCATGGCTGAATCGTCAGTAGAAGTGATGAGGTGTTAGCAGCCTCTCACCAAAACAGCTCACTTTCAACCCCTCCGAAAGGAGAGGGGAGTAATTACCGAAGAGGGAAAAATAGGTTGAACCACTTCAGGGAAGGATGTTTTATAAAATTATAAAATCAAAAAGGACACTCAATAACTGAGCATCTTTCTTTTATATCCTTATTGTGTATTACTCAATGCTTGCTCAAGATCGGCAATGATGTCCTCTACGTTTTCAATACCCACTGAAAGGCGGATTAAGTCAGGTGCAATACCAGCCTCACGAAGTTGTTCATCTGTTAACTGACGATGAGTGTGGCTCGCTGGATGCAGCACACAAGTACGTGCATCAGCCACATGCGTTACGATAGAAACGAAATCAAGACGATCCATAAACTTGATAGCATCTTCTCTCGAACCTTTCAAGCCAAAGGCAATAACACCACATGAACCATTTGGAAGATACTTCTGTCCCAAAGCATAATACTTGTCTGAAGGAAGACCACAGTAATTCACCCATGCCACCTTCTCATTCTTTTCCAACCATTCAGCTACCTTCTGCGCATTCTCGCAATGCTGTCTCATACGAAGATGTAAGGTCTCAAGCCCTATATTGAGCAAGAAAGAGTTTTGTGGTGCAGGAATACTACCAAGGTCTCTCATCAACTGAGTAACAAGTTTGGTGATGTAAGCCTGTTTTCCGAATGACTTTGTATAAATAAGTCCATGGTAACTATCATCAGGAGTCGTCAAGCCTTGGAACTTATCACTATGTGCTTCCCAATCAAAGTTACCAGAATCAACAACGACACCACCAACCTGCGTGGCGTGACCATCCATATACTTTGTCGTAGAATGGGTAACGATATCACAACCCCACTCAAAAGGATCGGCAGTTGATTGGTAGCAAATGTATTGTCGACTATCAGTGTACACCATGTTGTGAGCACTTCCTGCAAAACGTTCTATATCGAACACCTTACCTCCGGGATTTGATATTGTCTCACCAAAGAAACACTTTGTATTTGGTTGAAATGCAGCCTCAATCTTTTCATCGTCCCACTCTGGATCGATAAATGTACACTAATACCCAACTTCTTCAGTGTTACACCGAAAAAGATTATATGTTCCACCATAAATAGTGTTGGATGTCACGAAAATGGTCACCAGCTCCACAAAGATGAATATTGCATAGAAGTTGGCAGCCTGACCCGAAGAGGTTAGACAGCACCAACGCCACCTTCAAGGGCAGCAATCTTCTTGGCAACAGCATCATTCGTAGGGTTAGCCAAACGTGTATAGAAATAACCACTATCCTCCAAGTCGAACAAACGTGCCATCTGCTCACTGGTTTCATATTTGAATGTTGTACTCTGATAAATTGGCAACTGCTGGGGTTCACCCTTTGTAGGTTTCCATCCACCATGAATACAATAGTTTCGAGATTTCTTTTCATATCCTTATATATTTATTACTAACAGAATTCGATTGCAAAAGTTATAACAAAACAATTTACTCAACAAAATATACTGATATATTCAGAAAAATGTGCTACTTTTTGCCCAGTATTTACGATATTCAAACAGAATAATATTCTGCAAAAAGAGAACCTAACAAAATGAATAATATTGAGAACTTAGATGAAACAGACCGTAAGATACTGCGTATTCTGCAACGTGATTCACACTTAACGGTAAAAGAATTAGCTGCAAAACTCCACCTCTCAACCTCTCCCACCTTTGAACGACAAAAACGTTTGAACGTGATGGGTTTATAGAGCGATATATGGCTGTCTGCAAATCCACATAAGGTTGGCAATGGTATTATGGTAATGTGTAATATCAGACTCAAACAACACTCCAGGAACTCATACAAGAATTCATGAATGTAGTGCAGGGTATTGAGGAAATCACAGAATGTTATAACACCAGTGGCGACTATGATTTCCTTATTAAAGTCTATGCGCGTGACATGAAAAGCTATCAACAATTCATGCTCAACACCCTTGGAACAATTAATTGTATAGGAAGCTTGCACAGTATCTTCGTTATTGACGAACAAAAATACACACGCTGTACCCATCTCTATGTTCTGAAAAATCATGACATACTCGCATAAAACATCTAAAAACAAAGGTAAAAACACGTGTAAAAAGCAGGAATATAACCAACAGGGAATCAGTTAGTTACAAATTAGAAAAATAAAGGTGCTAATTGACTTTAAAAGTATGTTAGTAAGGGTCTTAAAGGGCACCTTTGCAAGTCAATTAGGTGTCTTTAAGAAGCCAAAAAGAGCATGTATCGGTTTTGAATTACATGAAAATAATTTACAAACATAGGCTGATATGGGAATAATTTATGGAAGACAGAACACCATCGGTAGGAGGTAAATGTTACTCATAAGAGGCATCTACCTCCCTACTTTTACATTTACCGATCCTCCCACACCACTGTACGTGCGGTTCCGCATACGGTGGTTTCGGGCTTTCTCATCTCACGATGTGTGGCAAGTTGTTTTCAGCTATCCCTTTGAATACGACCACTTATTCTATTGTCGGATTCCGTCCTATCGTACATGAATAGAGAGTTCCTTTCGGACATCTGGTTACAAACAAAATCGTAGGGTAGCAATCATTTACTATTGCACTGCCCGATTCAGCTCTTTCCCCATAGGCACACGTGCCTTAGGGTACTATGGCATCTGCTGACTCTCACGACAAGTTTTGCTCCATGAGTTACGTTAAAGAAACGAATCGTCATGTCCGTGAGACCTCCTCGATAAGAGCATTGTCTTTTCCATCTTATACCTACTTATTTACACCAACCGTTCCGAATAGCTATGGGACTTTGATTTGTTTTGCAATCTCATCCACGGTCATATGCTCTTGTATGAAGTTTCTGTCCGTTAGGTCAGATGTTTGCCGCTGGCTTCCTTCAGATTTTCACTCACGATGAACACCCTGCCTTTAGGCTATGTAATTCCCGCTATTAGGGCTTACTCGGACTTACACCCTGTTAGACAATGCTCATGCCGAGCGTAAAAAGCAGGAACACACATTTAGTATGTCCCCTGCCTTGATATTGTTTATGCGGTTTGTTCAGTTGTTGACACTCAACTGTCGAGCATAGGCCACTCAATGCGCAACCTATTACTTCAATACACACATACGTGCTTCAACAACATTCACGATGTAGTCGCCTAATTTCTCACATTCTTGTATGATATCCATATACAGCGTACCAGCAGTGTAGCTATACTATGTTCGTTGATATCATTGATATTCTGTAGCGCAATAGGCACGATAGCTGTGATGTCACTTTCAATAGCAGTAAGCAGTTCACGTCGACCTCACTTTCTTTATACTTATCAGTACAACACTCATCTGTGACAAAGCATCATCGGTGAGTTCGAACATCTGCTTTGATATTGTCATACTGATTCTCGGTAAACCCTCCTTATCTAGCATGTAGACGGCTAATCGTTCGTGCAATGTTAAAGCAAGAGTCACCGATACTCAATTTCAGTAATCTCACGAAGCATATCACGTACCTTCTCTTCGTGTCATCACTCAGGTGAGCATCGCTGACCGTCAAGATACTTCTGCACTTACCTCCATATTATCAGATATACCCTCGTATTTCTCTATACGTTCATAGAGTTTCTCGAAAGCATCATCATCTTTTGTCGTCAGAAGGTCCGCACCATACCAAACATACGGTGTAGGCTCATGCTATGAATGAATTTCCTTAGAAGCCTCAAGTACAGAAAGCTCTGGAGTCTTCATGATACCCGAATGGATAAAACGCAGACGGAAGTCATCTTCCTCCTTATTAGCCTTCGATTTAATAATCCAACATACCGCACGTTCCATCTGGAATGAACCAAATAGTAAAGCTGTGTTGCAAAACATTGAAATGATGTGGAACATTGCTAATACACTGGTGAGTAGCGGCTCTTTCTGTCAGCCGTAGACTTATCGTTTACTGGGATCATAACCTACGAGTCCGCAAACAAAGTTGACGAAAGGATAGAACAAACACATCACCCAAAAAGACACCAAAGACATTGAAAAGCAAGTGGGCAAAGGCTGCATGTCGCCTGTGTATTCGCTCCAAGAGCTGCAAGATTGGCTGTTGCGTTGTACCGATATTCTCACCCATCACCAAAGCAATACCAAGATAGATTAGCAGTACACCTGTTGAACAGAGCAGAATAGTGATAGCCATTACCGCAGCAGAACTTTGTACGATACAAGTAATAACTGTTCCTATCAGCAGGAAGACAATACTCGTCAAATGACTGCTCGTATCAAAGGATGAGAAGAACTTGATTGCATCTGGATTATGCTCTAAATCAAGGTCTTTTTCCACCACTACTCAACAATACAAGGGCAAAGAATAGAAGGCAATACCAAAGAGGAAATCACCGATGTAACGCCGTTTCTTGTTGTAAAATGAGGATAATCCCAACAAAGAAAGCAGGAAGATAACCAAGGTTAGATCGACATTGAAACCACGGACATAATCCATGCGGTGAGCGTTGTCTCCGATATTAGCTCCTCACACGACGCGAGATAGCTTGCGCAAGGGTAAGCAGTCCCGCATTAACAAAAGCTCACCGTCATAACTGTTGTTGCTGATGACGACTGTACCGCACATGATAAAGGTACCTGTCAAGCATCTCCAGTGAAACGATTGGTGGTCATTGCACCTAAAATGTGACGAAGTTGAGAGCCTGCCATCTTTCTGAGAGCCTCACTCATAACCTTCATTCCGTAGATTAACAGGGCCAATGAACCCATAATCTTCATAAAGATAATTGCATAGTCGCTTGTACTCATATATATTTAATTTAAAAAGCTTCAAATCTAAGACAAGTGCCCATTAAATTGTTTTCTATCAACAACTCAATGAATGAAAGGGAGTATTTGTTTTAAAAAGGCTGATGATAAAGAACATATAAAGTTACCATCCTTTATAAACAACTTTATTATCAGTCAAGACTACAAGATATCCCAAAGCATTCTTTTTCTATTGTTTGTGCTTTTATGGCTATCTAAACACATCATTTATCAAGCCACAACATATTTTTATTTTCGACTGCAAATATACGAAAAAGACCTCCCTATCTTAAAGGAAAGAGAGGTTCTTTATTTTGCAATATGCGTTTTTAACTAAAATAACTAACGCCTTCTTTATGCGTCTTGCTGGCGAACACCCATACGAGCCCTCAACAACATTGACTACATAGTCGCCTAATTTTTCACACTCCTGAATGATGTCCATGTACATTGTTCTCACTGCATAGTGTACTTTATGGTCGTTCACATCGTTGATATTCTGCGAACGCAACTGGTTACGATAGTTGTTAATCTCGGTCTCAATATTGAACGAACGGTTCACATCGTTGTCCTGACGGTGACCAACAAGAACACGATTCATCGGTGTCAGAGCATCGTCTGTCAACTCAAACATCTGATGCATGTGGTCATACTGTTCCTGTGTAAAAGTCTTCCTTACTATTGATAAGACGGCTGCAAGTACGAGCAATGTTATAACAAGCATCTCCGATACTCTCCAACTCAGAGATTTCGTGAAGCATAGAGCGTACCTTCTCCTTGGTTTCGATCACCAGGTGAGCATTAGAAACTGGTCGAGATACTTGCACCCCATCTCCATATTATCAGAAACACCTCATACTTCTCAACACGACTATAGAGTTTGGTGAATTTATTCGTATCTTTCCTCGCCAAGTAGCTCACGAACCATACCGAACATGCGCTGGATACGCTCTGCAAACGACTTTATCTCTTTGAAGCCTCAGCACTGAAAGCTCTGGAGTCTTCATGATACCAACCTGAATAAAGTGCAGACGGAACTCGTCTTCGTCCTTGTTTGCCTTTGGCTTGATAATCTTGCAGACTAATTTCTCTAAATACTTGATTGGTCCAACGAGGATAGCTGTGTTGGCAAGGTTGAATGTAGTGGAAAGTAGCAAGCACAAAACTTAGTTTGGCAGCATTAGCTGCAAAACCAAAGTGCGCCCTTTGGCATATTTACATCATAGCCCACCCAATCGCATACCATATTGATAAAAGGATGGAAAACACATAATACCCAGAGAACACCAAAGACATTGAACACCATGTGAGCCATCGCAGCACGACGTGCCTGCGTGTTAGCCGTCAAAGCAGCGAGGTTTGAGGTTACTGTCGTACCGATATTCTCACCCATTACAAGTGCACACCCTGATAAATAGGCAGTACGCCCGTTGAACAGAGTATCATCGTGATAGCTATGATAGCTGCAGAACTCTGCACACACATGGTCAACACGCTACCAATAAGAAGGAAAACAATAGTTGTTACGTGAAGCTTGTAGGGTCAAAATGACCAAAGAAGTCGAGTACAGCTTGATTGTGTGCAAGATCCATGTCAATACCCGTTTGGCGCAAAGTTCCCAATCCAAGGAACATAAATGAGATACCAAAGAGGAAGTCACCTATGAGTTTACGCTTCTTAGAGTAAATCAGTACAATACCAATAAAGAATTCTGGCCATACAAAAATCGGTGATATTAAACGAGAAACCAGCCGACATAATCCATGCCGTCAGCGTTGTTCCAATGTTCGCTCCATGATGACAGAGATGGTTTGCACCAATGTCAATCAATCCAGCATTCACAAAACTGACCGTCATTACAGTAGTTGCGGTTGACGACTGTACGGCAGCCGTGATGAATGTACCCGTAAGAATACCTGTAAAACGATTAGCTGTCATTGCGCCAAGCGATGTGGCGCAACTGCGGACCTAGCATTTTCTGCAGAGACCTCGCTCATTGTTTTTCATACCGAACATCAGCAAAGCTAATGCACCAACGAGCTTAAAGAAAATCCAAATCGACATATAATAACTTAATTTGTGATGTCCGTTTCTTTGGATATCTGCAAACTTTCTCTAACTTTACAATCCTATTTACAAAAGGACAATATTGTTCCCCTAACATGCTTTTTAACCATCAATAATCATGCGAGACAAGTACTGCATATCCGTTGCAAAAATAATAGCTCAAGAAGTCCAATCGGAAGTACACTGACGACATTTATAAGAAATTAATCTCCAAATGCCTTACGGACCAGTAAGTGAAAGTGAATAATAGGGTGAAGGACCCATTACCGTGTCTATCATAATAAGGACGTGACATTCTAATTTGCTTACACATCAGGTGATTCGCACTACACTCTTGCCTGCTCTTTGTATGGTGCTCTGCAAGGCCACTCACGACCTCTACATGGGTGAGTCAAGTGGTGATTGATATCCTGTTTTCAAATGGTTACTACCGCAATTTACGGCTCGGACACGAGATTACAGCAGAGGATGTTGACCGCATCCGTACGCAGATGCAGAGATTGTCGATGCTAAGATGCTCATCCAACGTTCGCTGAAACGACGACAGAAGAGGTCTGTAAAATGTTCACAGAATTAGGCGATACACAAAAAGGCAGCTACTCCCGAAGCAGTGGTAGTCTTTGACTGTGTCTGTTATGTACCTGACGATTACAAGGATTATCTATGGATCGATGCTGACCAACACATCACAACTTCATCTTTGGTTAGAACCTTTATTTTCGATGGAGATGCTCCTGCGCATCCTTCCGCACAAGATCCCTTCTAAATTGAGAATTGATACGCCAAGACAAGATGTTTGAGTGTTCAAAGAGCATCATAGATGGCAGAGGACCCTGGAGTATTAAAACGGTGGGCGACTTCAATGAAGCGGTAAAGAATGGACTATCTACCGACCTTATTAATGTCAGTGAGGCTCTGCGAAAAGAAGATATCAGATTGCCGACAAGATTGCAGGACAAAAAGAGATAAAAGGTAGTACTGATTGCTGGACCGTCATCAAGCGGTAAGACAACATTCTGTAAACGTCACAGTCCAACTATTAGCAAGTGGTGTAAAAACCAGTACAGATCATTAGACGATTACTGCAAACAGGAAGACACACCGAAAAGACGGAGAATGGAGAACTTGATGATGAGAGCATTACACTAAATATCTGACTTTATCAACGAGCAAATCAATGCTCTTTTCCGTGGTGAGGAGGTAGAATTACCAAGTATAATTTCAAACTGGAATGAGCGAGAAGAGCGGTAAAAATGCATCTTGGAGAATAACATACTGCTTTAGAAGGTATTCACGCCTAACCCAGCAGCACTGACAGAACAGATAGCAGACGACAAGAAGTTCAAAATCTACGCATCCGCCCTGGCAACTATCCCTGTTAGACGACCATAACTATAGTCCCAACAACCGACAATCGTCTGGCTTGTCGTATTGTCCGCGATTATGTATCGCGGTTGTTCGGCACAGAGACCATCCATCGCTGGCCAAGTGTACGTGCTGAGAGAACAGTGGATTTTCCTTATCAAGAGCAGGCAGATGTAATGTTCAGCGCAATGCTTTTTTGAGCAGCTGTCATCAAACCGCAAGCGAAGAAGTATTGGAACAAGTACCAGAGAAGTGTGAGGAATATGCTGAAGCCTATCGACTACGCAAATTCCTTAAGTATTTTGCACCTCTACCTTCCGCAATCTCCCTCCAACCTCTCTGAGAGAGTTTTGAGAGGCAGTTCATTTGAGTATTAAATACGCTTTTGCGATGAAAAGGTGCAGATTTTGAGAGTCAAAAGCACCCTTTAATTTTAACTGTCATCAATTTATCATTGTTCATTGACTTTAACAACAAAGAGACAAAGCTATTACTTTTGATTTTACGTTCCAATACTTTCAGCAAATCAAAAGGGTGTCTCTTCATGTCTTTTCGTATGAGAATCCATCACCCTGCAAGTACTCATCCATCTTTGAAACGATCAAAACACATACGAAGCGTTTTCTTCGGCAGCCAGACGTATTCCTGTTTCAGGAACATAATAAGTCACAACAACTGTCACCTTTACAGATAACTAAGTATAGTCCATGACTCTTCAGTATAAAATGTTGTCCATGAACTACTATAGCCATTGTGGAGATAAAACAAGTACTTCTTTTCCTCATAAACCAGTTCTCGCAAAGTACCGATGATTTGTTGTTCTCAAATTTTGAAGTAACGTTAATATCTTACATGCATATAAAGATGTTATTTACGTTGCTTCCCATCTACTGTTAACCCATTTCTATGCGTCATCATACTTTTGTTCCCTGACCCATTAGTGTGGTAGGTGAGATAAACAATGTCTGCATATTAATACCTGCTGAAAATAATTCGTATAGACTGATGAATGGCTGAAAAGAATGGGAAATACAAGTAGGAAGGAGTTGTCTTTTTATTGTGTTTATAGCTGCTGTTTCTGTCATAAAATCACCTTATCATGCTGGCTTGATAAAAGTTATTCGTTTTCTCCTTCTTCATCAGCAATCTTCGAGACTGTAAAATTTGACAACTTCTCTCTAAAAGCACTGATAGGACTAATCTTTCGCTTTCTTTCATCACTTAATAGCAATGTAGCTTTATTGTCTTTGTAGTTCATCAGGATAAAAGCAAAATCGTCATAGCGCACACGGAGGCTATCAGACACTATCTGATGGTAGGCTTTCCAGTACTGCTCAGCTAAAGGAATCTGAACGTGAGCAGAGGAAGACGATGCAGTTGTCAATCTTGAAATAATGCGTAGGATAGATGTCATCAACAGACCATTCTCCACCCATAAAACGCGTCGTAATAAGCAGGATGGATAACACGATCACTGTTGACCTAGACACCATTTGTATAAACACCATGGTCTTCTGTATCCATATCCACATTTAAGAAATAAACGTACTATCCTTAGGATATTTGCTAATAAAGACGAATGCATCCCAAAAAGGCATGTTCTATCTCTGTGGTGTCTACAAACGAACCAAACTGTCTAATGCATTACTCTGTTGTGGACAAGTCTTATTACAACAGGAGGATAGAGGTAGAAGAAAGACGAAGAAGAGTGCAGTTTGTTTCATACCTTTTATTATGTTGAAATCTTATATCTTTATTCTTTAAAAATCTTTCTATATTCTATTCCTACAGCAATCCTTCAATGCGCTGAATAATCTCTTCAGGAAGGATATTATTCATACAAGCAAAGTCGCCACGATGGCAAGGTTTATTGCCAAGACAGAGTAAGGACGGCAAGAGAGCGTATTGATTTGTACGGCATCTTCTTTCCTTTTGATGCCAAACTCACGAAGCCATAATACAGGATGAGTTGCTATACGCTTTGGACAACAGAGTGTTAATGAGAAGCAGGTGCATAGTTAGCACTATCCATTGACAGCAGTGTCGAGATGATCATAAGAATAAGTTCGTCGAGTCCTTTTCAGTACATTGGCAACACATAGACATTGCGTGATACTGTGCTGCCCTATTGGTTCAACATTTCTATCTCATGTTTACCACCACCGAAGAGAAAGATACGCCAAGAAGAATGTTTCTCGGTCAGTTTACGCACCACTCGTTCCATCCTTTGCAGTGGATACATCTTACCTGCATGGGCTGCAAAGGGTGCTATACCCATCCAACGTTCCTCTGGTTGTTTCTACCATCGTATTAGGGAGACTCTGTAGGCCACCTTCAGCTGGAAAGATACTCAAAGTCTGGTTTTAATAGGATAGCCCATATGCTTTACAGTACATCAGCATAGTTTTGGAAGAGGTAGGCTGCTATGGAATACTGTTTTCAGTTTGGCATAAGCGTTTCTTCCTGTTTATGTTTGTTGATATGTGCCATAGAATAGCCACCAAGGAGGAAACGAAGACGGAGAATACGTGTACGTAGCACATTACGAAAATCAGCTAGCAGCAGTGAATTGTTTTTGCAACTAAAACGCCGATAAAGCGTATTAAGTCCTCTAAACTATATTCTCCTTTTCAAGTCGGCAGCCATAAATTCAACATTTGGTGCTAAATGCTCGAAGAATGGTATGTGCAAAGGACGAGAGCACACTGATTCTTATATCAGGATACTGTTTAGCAAGCGAGTAAAAACAATAGGACTGTCATGGCAATATCGCCCATAGCAGAAATCTATAATAAGAATGTGGAGTTTTCATTACTAAAGCAAACTTTATAAAGCAAAGGATAATAAATAGAGAAGATCGCTATAATTAGTAGGGATAAGCAATAAGATGACTTATCTGATAACTCAATAAAAGCCGCCCAAATTTACTCTTATCGAGTACTGCACCCTCCCTTTGAAAAAGCGGGAGGGGATTATTTTATTTCTATTATAAAGAATCGGATTGGTTGCAGTGGTCGTTGTACATCTTCATCTGACAGATAAAACCTTCATATACTTGCGATCATGCGTTTGAATGTCGTCAAAGCAATTGGTCAATGGCAAGACTAGCATCCTTTTGTTGTTCAAGGAGGATATTCAGCTTAGACTTACATTTCTCAATATGTTCAGCTGAAGCATCCGTGCGCTCAGTTTGCTCTTTCATGTGGTAAATTTTCAATGCAAGGATTGACAAGCGGTCAACGGCCCATGCTGGACTCTCGGTATTGATAGTCGCATCAGGGAGCGGCGTAACGTCAGAGTAGAGTTGACGGAAATATGAATCAATCTGCTCAACGAGGTCAGTACGATCCTGATTAGAGCGGTCAACACGATGCTTGAGGCTCATTCCTTCCTCAGGATTGATATGTGGGTCACGAATAAGATCCTCAAAATGCCATTGAACTGTGTCAATCCAGCATTTCAGATAGAGACGGTTTTCAATGGAATCTCTGTCGTAAGGGTTATTAATAGGCGTGTCTACATTGTCCGTAACTATGGTAATCACGTGGATAGCCTGATTGAAAATCTCGTTGCAATGTTTTGTAAATGACATTCGATTTTTATTTTTCTGTTTATTTTTGCAAATATATAGTAAATTCCTTAAAGAGACAAAAATCAAAAAGCTCTTGTTTTTCATTGTTTTTATCACTTAAACCAAATCGTTCATTAGAGCTCTAAAACTATTTTTGTTTTTATTATCGAGCAGATTGTCTGTCTTTATTCGCAGGCATAGTGAACTCACATCAGCAACAAAGATTGATAACATACCAATAAGAAATACCTCTCTAAGTGGATTTCATGCTCTTATAGACCTTCTGAATATAACACATAGCTACACCATAAGTTTATATTTTGTTTTGCTGTCATTTTAACAGTTACTATTAACTATTTGTAAACTAATTAGTTTATAAGTTTATAAACCCCGACAGGAGTGACAGGAAAATTATTTTGTCCCACTGACTATCTACGATTGAATTCCATTTACTTGTTTGTCTAAATATGGAGTGATATAGTTTCCTCCATACTAATGATATTTCTTAGTTAATATATGCTATTCCTCCGTATTTTACGGATGAGCTTATAATCAACCTTTTACCTCACTCAATTTACGCATGAGGGGACAGCACGTGCTAGTGCAGATGCTGAACACCATTGGTGCGAACGCTTAGCACGTATGGTGCGGATGGTTTATATCCATGTAAAGAACCTATTACAATCAAAGTGGAAACAACTATGAAGGTGTTACATTGTGGCGGATGAGAATGTTTGATGAGTGATAACAAACAACGTTATTGTATTTTCGTCTTAATAATAATAAGTGTGGTAGTTTATTAAATCAGTTTAATTTCAATCAGTGGCATAAATAAGTTTTGAATAATCAGATATACTGTTTGATTTTTCGAATAATTAAGTGACAAATGGCAAAAATTTATGCACAAAAGATATATGGTTTGTGCAACGAAGAGTGCTTTTTAATCAAAACTTACACACATGGAAAACATTTCATGCAACCGCATTTTGAATTTGGAAATCAATATTAAACATTTTAAAACTTACAATTATGTCCAGAAATTGAATCAAAAGTAAAGGCTTATTATCGTAGAGAAGCTTCGATGTTGATGAGGTTGAGGGTAGCCAGAGGCAAGTTTCACAAACGACCTTGGTGCTGACTCTTTGGACACTAGAGCTCATCATGGAGTTCGAGAAGGAGTTCGGTATTTATTCCAGACGATAAGGTTGAGAAGATCTCATAGTAGGCGATGCTATCTCTTCACATTGAGGAGAACGCTATATGAGTTTACTCAAGATAGCACAAGCAGAAATGTCTTTGCTTTCTTGGCTTTTTATCTTTTACTTTTTTAATTTACTATTTCACGCATGGAATTAAAAAGAGTAGTTGTAACAGGTCTTGGCGCCGTTACCCATTGGGTAACACTCAAAGGAGACCCGCAGAACATGCTGGCAGGTAAGAGTGGTGCTTCTATTACACATTCTCGATACAACCCTTTTCAAGCACAAAGTTTGCTTGTGAGGTAAAAGACATCAACATCAATGATTACATTGACCGTAAGTGAGTCTCGTAAAGATCGATCGTTACACTCAGTTGGCGAGTGATTAGTGCCATTCAGGTGTTAAAGACGCTAACTTGACATGGAGAAGCTTGACAAGAACCGTGTCGGTGTTATTTACGGTGTAGGTATTGGTGGTATCAAAACATTCGAAGATGAGGTGAGTTAGTACGCACAGCATCCAGAGAATGGTCCTAGGTTCAATCCTTTCTTCATTCCGAAGATGATTGCAGATATCGCTTCTGGACAGATTAGTATTCTGTATGGATTCCACGGTCCTAACTATAACAACATCTGCTTGTGCTTCATCACAACGCTTTGACTTCAGCATTCAACCAGATTCGTCTTGGTAAGGCTGATGTTATTGTTAGTGGTGAAACTGGAGGCAGCAATCTGCGCTTGTGGTGTGGTGGTTTCAATGCTATGTATCGCACTTTCTACACGCAACGATGACTCAGAACATGTTTCACGTCCATTCATGCAAGCCGCGATGGCTTCGTAATGGGTGAGGGTGCTGGTTGTCTTATCCTTGAGGAGTTGGAGCATGCATAGGCTCGTGGTGCTAAGATTTACGCAGAGATGGTTGGTGAAGGCGAGTCAGCTGACGCTCATCATATTACTGCTTTGCACCCAGAGGGTCTCGGTGCTAAACTCGTTATGAAGGCAGCACTTGAGGATGCTGCGTTTGAAGCCAGAGGATATTGACTATATCAATGTTCACGGTACATCAACTCCTGTTGGTGACCTCTGAGGCAAAGGCTATCAAGGCTTTGTTTGGTGATGCTGCTTACAAACCAAACATCTCTTCTGCCAAAGAGTATGACAGGTCACCCTCTCGGTGCAGCTGGATGTTGTAGAGGCCTTGGTTTGTGTAACGTCTGTGAAGGAAGATATCGTTCCTCCAACTATCAACCACAAGGATGATGACAAAGATCCAGAATTGATTACAACTTGAACTTTACATTCAACAAGCGCAGAAGCTGAGGTTCAGTGCTGCACTTAGCAACACCTTCGGCTTCGGTGGTCAGCAATGCTTGTGTTGTATTCAAGAAGTATGCTGAATAATATATTGATAGAATAAAGCTCTTTCCGCACGGAGAAGGAGCTTATTTGTCTTTGTACCAAATTATTGGCATTATCCCACACGATATCAGTTATTATAAGACTGCACTCTGCACAAGAGCGTAGTACGTCAACGCAAAGTGGGTAAACCAGTTACAATGAACGCCTTGAGTTTTTGGGTAGATGCTATTCTCGATGCCATTGTTGGTGACATTGTTTTATGAGCATTTCCCGTGAAGCGTGAAGGTTTCCTGATCGAACACCTGTTCAAAGATAGTACAACGCGACACGCTAAATCGTCTGGCAAAAGAGATGGGAATCGGACAATTGATTCTCTCTAACGGGCATACGTCTGCACAACAGCTATTTGGTGTACGCTTTTGAGGCACTCTAGAAAGGTCTCTACCTTGACCATGGCTATAGCGTTTGTATGAAGTTCATGAAGCAACAAGTTCTTGGGAAGCTTATCAATATTGACAAGGTTGCTTACAAGGAGGTGAACTTCAAGTCAAAGCTCATCGAATGGAGCCAAAAGAACAAGGTGAAGATGGAGTTCAAGCTGATTGAAAACCAAAAAGACCAACAAGGTAGTCCTACTTTCCATTTTCAGGTGATTATGGAGGGTATTCCATGCGGTGAGGGGCATGGTTATTCAAAGAAAGAGAGTCAGCAAGAAGCTTCTAAACTTACGCTTCAACGTCTGCGTCGTGAACCTCAGTTTATAGATGAGGTATTCGCTGCCAAAGCAAACCGTACAAAGATGGAAGAGGAACCAGTGCTCAATGTTCCTGAAACGACACAGGACATGAACTTCATTGAAGGTTCTGAACCAAAGGCTGAAAAGCATGAGAATCCTTTCCAAACAGAAGTTTTTGATGAGAAGACATCAGCTGCTGATGAAAAGATAGAAGCACAAAAATGAATCTCTGTAGCATCAGAACGAAAGGAAGACATGAGGATTTCTGACCTCTGATATCTCTCATCTTTAAAACCTATTGACCGTGAGCTATCATCGCAGCTGCTGAGGCAGAAGCGTTTGATATGATAAATAGCAGGACAAAACAAAATAACAGGCGTTTCAGCCAGATAAGTGATAAATACATCCTCGCTCACTATCTTCTGTAAACGCTCGTTATCTTTTGGCTGTTTTCTACCATATATTAAGCCTCTATTAATCCTATAATCAAGTACTCTAATATGTTAGAACTCTAATCTACATTCTACGACATATTTACGAGAAGAGAATAGTTCTATAACGAATCGTGGGTAAATAGTTTTTCCTTGCCAGCGTTCCTGTGTTTAATGGCTTTATGGCTGAAACAGATGAAGACTGAATTAATCTACAAAGTATAAAGGTGTTTGAGCTAAACAAGCTTCTACACACCTCCTCGTTTATTCTTAGTATTACAACATTTTGCTCACAATTCATCCCTGTCATCCTTATATCATAGTGAATTTTACCCTCCGCACATGTGGTGTTAACCTCCCGCACCATATGTGCTAAGCATCCGCACCACATGTGCAGAGTATCACACCATCAGCAAATGATGGTAAACATTCACGAATATTGTATGAAATAAGACCTTAAACATCCTTTTCCCTTGGCTAAAGTATTAAAGTGTAACGCAAACTAAAGACTGAACAAATAAACTCTTTCTATAAGTACAATAGATATTATTCTAATCGGGGCAAACAATCCACACGATTCGTTATGAGGCAGAGAATATTAGACATGGCTGTCATTTTAAAATGTATAAACTCACTATAAACCTATCAGTTAAATAAGAATAATGGGTGACGATAGTGACAGGAAAAGTCTACTTTTATTTTTACTTTTGGATAATAATCGAAAGTGATAAACTTCTAAAAATATTCCATTTTGGATAACTATGATATCACTCTAACTTTAGTCCATACGAAAACCTGTTATAAGACACAAATAACTAATAATTAGTTACGATATGTAAATAAGGAAATCTCACTAGAGGGTTAAAGAGTATAATAAAAGGAAAACTATATGTACAAGTAATGAATATAACGAACGTAATGGAGAAGTAGAAGTCTCATAATAACGAAAAGATTTTCAACAGCCATTAAAAAGAGTTTTATCAGCACTGGAAGGATGTCTCCGAGACAGTGAGATAGCCGGAATGGTTGTAGCAGAGCAGTTCATCACTGATAATCCCGAACTACGCACGGTTGAGGATATTCAGAACCGAGTGAGAAGTGCTTATGGCACATGGTCATTAGCGATGAAGCGAGAATACATCTCTTCGCTATCAGCGCATGAGCAACGACAAGGCTATCAACTCACTGCGTGGTCATTGACATCGTGGAGTTATTGATGTCGCAGTGTAGCGCGAGTACGCGAGCGTTCTTATAGTATGGTGACTCTTCAGGAGAAGTTCTCAAGTCTCACTAAGCCTGGTATGTCACAGAAAGACTCAATTGATGCACTTATCAAGGCTGCTGTAGAATTGACAACACCAGAGGCTCCAGCATGGGAGATGATTTCTGCACGTATTCTTTCTTATCGTTCTGAGAAGAAAATCACCCGTTTGGAGGAAGAGTTGGGACTCAAGACCTTCTATCGTAAGGTTAGATATAGACCGAAGAAGGACTTTATGGTGATTATATTCTTCAGAATTATAGTGAAGAAGAAATCAACGAGGCTGCTGCTCTACTGACCCTGAACGCAATAAAGCTCTTTCAATTATTCAGGTCTTGATCTACTTCTAAAGCGTTATGTTATAAAGAATTACTCTGGTAAAGTGATTGAACGTGTACAGGAAATGTTCCTTGGAATTGCGCTTCATCTTGCTATGCCAGAGAAGGAAGACCGTCTTATGTGGGTACGTCGTATCTATGACTTGCTTAGTGTTAGAAGTAACGATGGCAACCCCTACCCTCTAATTCTCGTAAGCCCAAGCTCATCAGCTTTCAGTTGCTTTTATTGACACTGTACCTGATAGCTTTGGATGGTATCTATCGAAGCTTAGATAACTTCTCACAAGTGAGCAAGTTCTGGCGGTGGCATGAGCTGTACTTCGGTAAGGCACGTGCAACAGGTGGTAATATCCGTGGTTTCAAGGGTGTAGCAGGTGGTGTAATCCGTTGGATGCGACTCGTTAGCCAGACACTGTTGTAGCTGATGGACCAGTTGGGTATGCGACAAGGTGTTAGGAGCTGTTTACTTAGATGTATGGCACAAAGACCTGCCCGAGTTCCTGCAACTTCATTACCAACAACGGTGATGACCGTGTAAAGCAGTACACGATATATTCCCTGCCATTTTGCCATCCTGATCTTTTCTGGAAGATGGCAGAGGAAGACATGAATCAAAAACTGGTCGCTCTTCTGTCCTAACGAGATTATGCGTATCAAGGGTTATTGCCTTGAGGATTGTTATGGCGAGGAGTGGGGAACGTAAGTATCTTGATTGTGTTAACGATCAGCGTCTTTCACGTCGTGTTATCAGCATTATGATATCGTTCGTCTTGTTCTTCGTTCTGCTGTTGAGACCGGAACACCATTTACCTTCAACCGTGACACGGTGAACAGAGCTAATCCCAACGCTCATAAGGGAACGATTTACTGCTCTCAACCCTCTGTACAGAGATTGCTCAGAACATGGCTCCGATTGAGACTCGTATCTAGGGAAGTAGAGACTCAAGGATGAGTGATACTGTTGTTGTCACAACTACTCGTCCAGGTGAGTTTGTCGTATGTAACTTGGCAAGTTTGTCACTTGGTAGACTTCCATTGGAGGATGAGGAAAAGATGAAAGAAAAGGTAGCAACCGTTGTTCGTGCACTCGACAACGTTATCAACCTTAACTTCTATCCTGTTCCTTATGCACAGCTTACCAACCAGCGTTATCGTTCTATTGGCTGGGTATTAGTGGTTATCACCATGCTCTTGCTAAGCGTCGCATTAAGTGGGAGAGTGAAGAGCATTTGGAGTTTATGGATAGTGTTTGAGACAATCAACTGAGCAGCTATTCTGCCAGTTCAAACCTTGCTAAGGAGAAGGGAATCTATCAATTTTTGAGGAAGTGACTGGCAAACAGGTGCTTACTTTGATAAGCGTGGTTATGACAGTGCTGAATGGCAGGATGTTCGTAAGACAGTTGCCTTGCAGGGTATGCGTAATGCTTATCTTCTTGCAGTCGCACCAACCAGCAGTACAAGTATTATTGCAGGTACAACAGCCGGCTTAGACCCAATCATGAAGCGTTTCTTCTTAGAAGAGAAGAAGGGAAGTATGCTTCCACGTGTTGCTCCAGAGCTTTCAGATGAGACCTACTGGATGTATAAGAGTGCTTATCTATCAACCAAAAATGGAGTGTTCGCTTCGCAGACGTCAGCGTCATATTGATCGGGCTACAGAGTATGAACCTATATATAACTAATGACTTCACAATGCGCCAGATACTGACCTTACTTACTTGCTTGGAAAGAGGGTGTTAAGACTATTCACTATGTGCGTAGTAAGTCATTAGAGGTGGAAGAGTGAGAGCGTCTCATCATAATTCAGAATTCCAATTCAGAATTCATAATTACAGATTACCTCTACTAAATATTAGAAGAATGATAGAGTAACTAAATAAGAAATAATGGACAATCAATTAAAAACACGTCACCTATTCAACTCCTTCAGGCGATATAGAATTGCAGCTGAGACGAATGATTGGTAACACTACTAACTTCGAATGACTTCACAACATGAAGTATCTCATGGTAAGTGACTGGTACAGACAGGCAATGAATAACTTCTGATTCCAGAAGAAATAAATCTTTCTCAAGACTTTAAGGACTATCCACGTCTTGAAAAAGGCTGAACGTACAGCCTATGACAAGATTCTGAGCTTCCTTGTTTTCTGATTCGCTTCCAGAGCAATAACCTCCCAACCCTAGTGAGTATATCACTGCAAACGAGGTAAACCTCTGTCTGCATATTCAGGCATTCCAAGAGTGTATCCATAGTCAGAGTTATAGCTACATGCTCGACACTATCTGTAGTCCTGAAGAGCGTAACGACATCTTTATCAGTGGAAGACCGATGAGCACCCTTTGAACCGTACATAGTTATTGGCGACCGTTACAAATGAGTTCCATGAGAAAGAGATAGTTCAGCTGATGAGTACGCTTTATTGCTAACTTCATCCTATGAAGGTATCACTTCATAGCGGATTTATGTTCTTCTATAATCCAGCCGAAATGGTAAGATGTCGGGTCTGTACAGGAGATTCGCTATATCAACCGAGATGAGAATACACACCTCTGGCTCTTCCGTAGCATTATTCTTGAGCTGAAGAAAGAGGAGCCTGATATGTTTACTCCAGAGAAGATAAAGGTTTATGAGGATATGATGCGTGAAGGTGTACGTCAGAAAGTAGCATGGGGACAATAGTTATCGGTAATGATGTGCAGGGTCTTAACGCCTGAGATGGTGTCTGACTATATCCGTTATTTGGGCACTCGCTGGTTCTGACTTGGCTTTGGCTCTCTAGTGACGACAACCAAAAGGAACCAGAGAACATGAAGTGGGTAGGTCAGTATTCAATGCTAACATGGTAGAAGACCGACTTCTTCGAGCTAAGAGTACAGCTTACGCCAAGAGTACTGCATTGATTGATGACTAGTAAGTTTAATTCATAATTATAATTACCTTTGGTAATTCATAATTCAAAATTCACAATTCATAATTATAATTACCTTGCACTCATAATTCAAAATTCACAATTCATAATTATGATTACTTATTTTGGGTGTTATGAAAGGAATATCCTGAAGATAATAATACCTATGAATAGTAATTTAAATTCTGAATTGTGAATTTTCTTTTTATCTCAATACGAACTATAAACATGAAAAACACTAACTCTTTACTTTTTTACTTTTTGATATTATAGTCTTTTAATAGTAATAAGTTGCTTTATTATTAGAAACATATAGCAGATGATTTAGTGCTTTACACTCATTGGTGTTAACGTCTGCACATCATGTGCTGGGACATCAACACAACGCTAAAGATGGCATAAAAAGTGATTAGAGCTATTATAATACATTGAAGAACATGAATGATTAATTTATAAGGGAACATTGCACTAAATAACATCTTATACAGATATTGAACTAATAACTGTTGATAACTCTGTGGAAAACTATATGATAACTATTTTATAACTCTGTGGATATCCACAAGGCAATAGAAGAATACGGTTCTCTTGTGGATATCCCACAAGGTTATTAATGCAGTTTTATAGAAGTTTTTACACAACTTTCATATCAAAAAGATATAAACTTATTATCTTTGCATCAATTGTGGATAAGTGGATAACTCAACATAATGCCTGAATATCAAACAACAAAAATGAGAATAACTTGTTAATAATATAACATCTAAGTTTGATCAAACCATTTTTAGTAAAGAAAAACGGCAGAAAAAGTTCTGCACTAATCTACAGCCCATCATACTTAAACATTCTTTTTCTTTTTAAAAGAGAAATAAAGAATAATATTAAAAGTTGAACGGATAAAACGGAGAATATGAAAAAGTTGAAGATTTATATAGTTTGTCTCTTTGCGATGATTGCCGTCAGTGCGCACCGCACAGTGTACATTCCGTAACACGGCGTTTAGCAGTGGAGAGTATCTTACCCAACCTTTATTATAATTGAAGTTTATTTGGCAAAAAGCAGGTACAGCCTCTGGTACACGGTCTCTCTACTTATAAAGGTATTCCAGCTTATCGTGCCTCGTTGACGACACGTGGTAATGGTAAGCTTGACGACTATTTCGTACTGCGTGATACGTTGCTTACGTACAACTCTAAGCAGATGGAACCGCTTTACTTCCGTAAGGGAGCAAGGGAAGGAAAGCGATATACGGTGGATGAGGTGTTCTACTCTTATCCAAATGGTAGGAGTAAGATACGCCAACATAGAATAAACAATGAAGGAAAACATCAATGGATGGAGAATACATACGATGATTGTTCTTTCGATATGATGAGTATCTTCCGTCGCACGTGAGTTTCAACTCCTGAGAACTGGAAGAAAGGTGAGGTGGTGAAGTTCCCTATCGTCGATGGAAATAGTCGACATGCAGCTCGTATTGTCTATGCGTGGTAAGGAAAAATATCAAAGCTGATAATGGTCATAAGTACCGTTGTTTGCGCTCTTTAGCTATTATGAATACGAGGATGAGAAATGGCGTGAAATAGTCACTTTCTATGTAACGGACGACAGCAACCATATCCCTGTTCGTCTTGATATGCGTCTGAAGTTTGGTTCTGCTAAGGCTTTTCTCGTTTCAATGAAGGGTATTAATAGTCCGATTAAAATCTGAGGTAAAAATAGGAATATATCGTCTTATTCCTATCTCTATATATAGAGGATAAATTTTTAAAAGGACGATATAAAACCATTCTTATAAATTATAGGGCATAACGTAATGCAGCGTTATACCCCATAATCGTCATGATAGAGATGAGATAGACTTCATTTGTATTCCACCTATTTTTCACTTCTTCTCGCTTATATCGAATTAATTATGTAATTTTGCAGAAAATAGCAGCATAAGATAAAGAGAAAGGAAACTTCCTTTGCGCTCGTTAGCTTTATTTTTGAACAAAAGAAATCAAAACGTTTATTTTAAGATATGGCATTAAAAATGTGGTATAGTAGGGATCGCAAACGTAGGTAAGTCCACACTTTTCAACTGCTTGAGCAGTGCCAAAGCACAAGCAGCTAACTTCCCTTTCTGTACGATTGAGCCGAACCTCGGTGTGATTACTGTTCCAGACGAACGTTTGAACAAATTGCTGAGATTGTTCATCCGGGACGAATCGTACCTGCTACCCTGTGAGATTGTCGACATCGCAGGACTCGTTAAGGGTGCTTCAAAGGGTGAAGGATTGGGTAACAAGTTCCTTGGTAATATCCGTGAGTGCGATGCTATCATTCATGTAATCCGCTGTTTCGAGGACGATAACGTGGTACGTGAGGGTGGTATGGCAGTCAACCCAATTGAAGATAAGGAGATTATCGATACAGAGTTGCAGCTCAAAGACCTTGAGACCATCGAGGCACAGCTTGCTAAACAGCAGAAGGTTGCTGCTGCAGGCAATCAAGATGCTAAGGTAATGGTATCTGTCTTGGAGGCTTATAAAGAAGTGTTAGAGCAGGGTAAGAATGCTCGTAGCGTTGAGTTTGAAAAGCAAGGAAGAACAGCAAGCAGCGCACGACCTCTTCCTCCTGACAACAAAACCTGTACTTTACGTTTGCAATGTAGATGAATCAAGTGCTAAGACAGGCAATGAATACAGTCAGATGATTGAGAAGATTGCTGCTGAAGAAGGTGCTGAGGCAATGATCATCGCGGCTAAGACAGAGGAAGATATTGCTTCTTTGGAGAGCTATGAGGATAAGAAAATGTTCCTTGATGAGCTTGGCTTGGAAGAAAGTGGTGTGAGCCGACTCATTAATAAGGCATATCATCTGCTCAATCTCCAGACCTTTATCACCGCTGGTGAGATGGAAGTAAAGGCATGGACCTTCCATAAGGGATGGAAAGCACCGCAGTGTGCGGGTGTTATCCATACCGACTTTGAGAAGGGATTCATTCGTGCAGAGGTCATTAAGTACGACGATTACATTAAATACGGTTCTGAGGCAGCTATTCGTGAGGCTGGTAAACTTGGCATCGTAGGTAAGGAGTACGTTGTACAAGACGGTGACATCATGCACTTTAGATTTAATGTATAGCCCCTATTTAACCCCTCTCTGCTCAGAGAGGGGATAATTATTGGTGCTATCTTCACTTTTAATAGCATAACTATGAACAATCTACTTTATATTGCATGGCAGCCAAGTGAAGTGATTTTCCAGCTTGGTTCTCTTCCTATTCGTTGGTATGGAATGTGTTGGTTAGTAGGTCTTGCCTTGGGATATTTTATGATGCAGTGGCTTTTTAAGCGTCATAAATTCCCTCCATCACAGTTTGATCCACTCTTTCTCTATGTCTTCTTTGGCGTACTGATTGGTGCCCGCTTGGGTCATTGTCTCTTTTATGAACCAGAGGAGTTCCTCACTTCTTGGAAAGGAATCATGACTATCTTTATTCCTATTCGTGAAATGGCTGACGGTTCATGGAAGTATGTGGGTTATCAAGGACTCGCATCGCATGGTGGAGTGGCTGGATTACTGATTGCCCTCTTCCTTTATATTCGCAAGACGAAGATGAATACGTGGGTAGTACTTGACTTCTTCGGTATCGTATCAGGTATCACATCCTGCTTTATTCGCCTTGGAAACCTGATGAATTCAGAGATTATTGGTAAGGTAACAGACGTTCCTTGGGCTTTTATCTTCTATAATGTAGATGATAAACCACGTCATCCGGAGATAGCTCTATGAGGCAATAGCCTACTTAATTATCTTCCTTTTATTTATTTCATATATAGAAAGTATCCGAAGAAAAGTGGGTACAGGACTTTATTTCGGTCTCTGTTCACACTTATCTTCACCTTCCGTTTCTTTTATAGAATACACGAAGGAGATACAGGTAACCTTTGAGGCAGGTCTGCCAATCGATATGGGTCAGATTCTCAGCATTCCTCTTATAGCTCTCGGTGTATGGTCAATACTACGATCAAGGGGTAAAAAGAAGGAAAACTACCATAAGAAAGTTCAGATTACAATTACGTTAATTGCACGAATATTCCTACATAATGGGTATTCGTGCAATTTGTTTTATAAGTAATACTGACGGCTAATTAATTCATAATATACGATAAATTAGCTTCATTCGTTTTTTGATATATCAGCAGTTAACGCTGTTCATCGAATTATTTACGTGAAAATAAATATTTTTTTCTTCGTGAAAATAAATATTTTCTTTCATGTAAATAATTTCTTTTTCGTGAAAATAATTTGTTTGTGATAGTCTTTAGGGAAGAAAAGGATAGTGATAAACTATTTTTAGATATCATTTAGAGGTTAAAAAGTTGCTCATTATTAATTAAACTGATAGTATTATGAAAATCATTTAACTCTTACTTTATTGTCAGAACTCACATTATAGTATATCCTTATTTATTTCTGTCGTTAGATATTAAAAACAATATGAAAAAGCAAGGGAATATTTGGGCTTTCCTCCTTATTTTTGTAATTTTGTAAGTCTAAGAATAAAATAGGAATCAGACTCAATAAGGAAGTAAAAGATATGGCAAAAGAGGATAAGGGATTAAACCCCGATGATGAAACAGTTTTTCTCAATGAAGGCGCAACATCCCGAGCATTGATGCTCTTTAGGGTGTGGTGATTTCTATGAGACGTATGGTGAGGATGCTGTGGAGTCGGCAAGAATACTCGGTATTACCCTTACACGTCGTAATAATGGTGGTAATGGACGACTCGATAGAGATGGCTGGTTTTCCCACATCATGCTCTTGATACTTATCTTCCTAAGCTTATTCGTGCTGGAAAGCGTGTAGCTATCTGCGACCAATTAGAAGACCCAAAGAAGAAACGTGAGGCTATCAAAGGCAAGAAGGGTTTGTCAGCAATGGACAAGATGGTGAAGCGTGGTATCACAGAACTGTTACACCGAGTGTTGCTATGAGCGATAATGTTCTGAACTATAAGGAAAATAACTCCTTGCAGCGGTACACTTCGGTAAAGGTGCTATGGGAGTCAGTTTCTTAGATATATCTACCGGTGAATTCCTGACTGGTGAAGGTACCTGATTACGTCGAAAAAGCTATTAGGTAACTTCCAACCAAAGGAGATACTCTTTGACCGTGCGAAGAAACAAGACTTTGAACGCTACTTTGGTACACGCCTTTGTACATTCGAGATGGACGATTGGGTGTTTACTGATCAGACGGCACGTCAGAAGCTACTGAAGCATTTTTGGCACGAAGAATCTAAAGGGTTTTTAGTGTCGACCATCTGAATAATGGTGTCGTTGCATCAGGTGCAATTCTGCAGTATTTGGAGATAACACAGCATACACAAATCAACCATATCACTTCATTAGCACGTATCGAAGAAGACAAATATGTGCGCATGGACCGCTTTTACGATTCGTTCTTTTTGGAGCTGATTGCCCCAATGAATGAGACGGTTCATCACTTTTGAACGTTATCGACAATACCAGTTACGCCAATGGGTGGACGTATGTTGCGCTGTTGGATGGTCTTTCCACTGAAAGAAGTAAAAGTACCTATCAATGAGCGTTTAGATGTAGTAGATTATTTCTTCCGTGAGCCTGATTTCTGAATGTATTAACGAGCAGTTACATCGCATTGGTGACTTGGAGCGTATTATTTCAAAGGTAGCAGTCGGTCGTGTCACCTCGTGAGGTAGTGCAGTTGAAGAATGCCTCTATGGCTATCCAACCCATCAAGACGGCTTGTTTTATGCGAAGAGCGATACGCTCAAGAGGATTGGTGAACAGCTGAACCTTTGTGAGTCTTTGCGTGATAGAATAGAGAAAGAGATACATCCTGATCCTCCACAGTTGGTCAACAAAGGCGACGTGATAGCTTTTAGGATATAACCAAGAGCTTGATGATTTGCGTTCTATCCGTGACAATGGAAAGCAGTATCTGTTGGAGATTCAAGAGAAGGAGATTGCTCAGACGGGTATTACTTCATTGAAGATAGGATTTAATAATGTGTTCGGCTATTACTTGGAGGTGCGCAATACGTTTAAGGATAAGGTGCCTGAAAATTGGATTCGTAAGCAGACATTAGCGCAGGCAGAGCGTTATATTACTCCTGAACTCAAGGAATACGAGGAGAAGATACTTGGTGCTGATGAGAAGATATTGGCTTTGGAGACTCAGCTTTATATGGAGTTGATACAGGATATGCAGGAGTTTATTCCGCAGATACAGATCAATGCCAATCTTATAGCTCATCTTGACTGTCTACTTTCGTTTATGAAGGTATCGCAGATGCAGCGTTATGTGCGCCCAGTAGTGGACGATTCGGAGGTATTAGACATTAAACAGGGTCGCCATCCGGTAATTGAAACACAGCTACCGATAGGTGAACAGTATGTGCCTAATGATGTATTGCTTGATACGGAACACCAACAGATAATGATGATTACGGGTCCGAATATGGCGGGTAAGTCTGCCTTGCTTCGTCAAACAGCCCTTATTGTACTTTTGGCACAGATAGGTTGCTTCGTTCCTGCTGAACGTGCTCGCATCGGAATGGTGGATAAAATCTTCACACGTGTGGGTGCTTCGATAATATCTCATTAGAGAATCAACCTTTATGGTTGAGATGACGGAGGCTTCAAATATTCTTAATAATGTTACTTCACGCTCTTTAGTGCTCTTTGATGAGTTAGGTCGTGGTACAAGTACCTATGATGGAATTAGCATTGCATGGGCGATTGTAGAGTATTTGCACGAACATTCACGTGCACAAGCTCGTACTCTCTTTGCGACACACTACCATGAATTGAACGAAATGGAGAAGAATTTCCCACGTATCAAGAACTTTAATGTCTCTGTCAAGCAAGTGGATGGAAAGATAATCTTCGTTCGTAAGTTGGAGAAAGGCGGTAGTGAGCACTCTTTTGGTATTCATGTAGCGGAGATAGCAGGTATGCCTCGTTCTATTGTTAAGCGTGCAACGTCATTCTTAAAGAACTTGAAGCAGACAATGCACAAGTGGGTAGTGTCGGAAAGGCTGTTGAGCATCTTGACAAGAGCAGAGAAGGGGTTCAGCTCTCTTTCTTCCAACTCGATGATCCCGTCCTTACGCAGATTCGTGATGAAATCCTCGGTCTTGATGTCAACAATCTTACACCTGTTGAAGCCCTCAACAAGCTGAATGAAATTAAGAAGATACTGAAAGGGTAAGGCTTAATCAATCTCTCAAATACATGCCAATTCTTGCAAGTTCTTGAAGAACTTGCAAGAATTGGCAGAAATTATACATCGAAATATTATCAAATAGTACTTATACAAGTCTTGTTTTAGAATCAAATAGTTCTCCTTAATGTAGCTGAATTTTACCTTATTAATAGGTATTTTCTTTAAAACTGCTGCGAAAACAAGCCCATCAAGATCAGATTTTTGCCGTCGTATGGCTGACAGAGAAGCGATTTTTCTACTTCTTTTACGGTCATTATCATTTTTTGGGTTATCACGATACAAAGATAAAATAATAGCTTGTCTCTCATTTATGGAGCCTAACTGAAGCAGATTGATGCTATTTTGTCGCTGGTATATTTTTCGTTGAATATAATCTTGTAGTTTTTTGAAGGCAAGTGAAAGTACTTTCAGATGATAAGTTACGAAATAACCTAAGTCATAATCATCAGTCTCAACATATAAGTAAGCTTTTTCATATTGTCGTTTTGAAGCATAGATAATACGAGAGATAGATAAGTATTCTGTTAGCCAGTAGCCATTCTTGAGCATATACCAATAGAATAATGCTCTTGCTGTTCTGCCATTTCCGTCTACAAAGGGATGAAGATAAGCTAAGAGGAAGTGGATGATGATGGCTTTGATAATAGGATGTATAAAAACGTCCTTTGCTTCATTGTTGGCAAATTCGCAAATTCTGTTTATGAAGTCAGGTATCTCTTTATAAGAAGGAGGTGTGTGTACTATCTCATTTGTGATACCATCAATAACAACGATATCGTTATTCTGACGAAATTTTCCTTCATTGGTACTATCATTCAATGTCTTTGCTGTCATCTTAGAATGGATTTTCAAGAGTAGTTCCATACTCATTTTATCATCCTTATGCTCAGCAATAAAGCGTATTCCCTCATAATTATTTACAATCATCTGTTCTGATTTGTTATGAGGTGATATACTTTTTCTTAGCATCTCTTTGGCAACTCTACGGGTGGTAGCTGCTCCTTCCATCTGACTGGATGATATAGCTTCTTCCATTAGTGAGGATATGAGATACCGCTCTCTGTCTTCTGAAGGAATAATAGCTGAATTTTCCCAAGAACCTCCAAAGTTCATGTCAAAATAATGACATAGCTTTTGCATATTGTTGGTAATGGATAGTGTGAAAGGACAATCCTCCCATATTTTTATCTGTTGCATGAGACGGTTAAGTTTAGCAGCTGCCCAAATGTGTTCAGATGAAAGATCAGCTGGATGAGACTTGTATTTTACTTCAGTCCAATACAAGTAATCATCATTGATATTGCGTATCAATGGAGTAACGTCTGTTCGTGCAGATAATTTTGTTGCTTTTTGTATAAGTCTGGTATCTAACTTGGGAGGTTGTTCTATCATAATTCTTTTTGCAAATATAATACTTTTTCTCTTATATTAAACGGTTATTAGTGAAGATTTAACATAAATTCTTGCAAGTTCTTCAAGAATTTGCAAGAATTGATAGGTTCAATTAATGGTTGAAAGAATAGGTTGATAAGAGGAAAAAGAGCATAAAAGACAAGGCAACAAAGGAAGAACCTAGATTAGTTTTCTTTGTTACCTTTGTCTTTTTATCATGTCATAGAAATAAGAACTTGCTTTTTCTAATCCAACTTAGCTATTCTGATAATTCTCACAACTGTACAATACTGTGAAGTAATATTGAACTAATGTATATACAAGAACATTTTTAATTCTATTTTGCTGTCACTTTTAACATTTAAGACTAATTGCTTATTTTCCAGATATATATGTGTTTTATAATACTGACAGATGTGACAGGAAAAATGATTATAGTCTGCAAAAAGCTAAGAGTTATTTCTCATGCCGCTTAATGTTGTTGCTGTCTCATCCTTTGTGTGCTACTCTAGTAGTTTTTACTTATTCTCTTTCCTACTTTTGCGCGTTGTGATTCTGTATCACGGTTGTCATGATAGGTACGATGAACCTGTTTGCCACCAAATGACCATGTAGCACGAAGTCCGATATATCGAGAATGATTATCAAATCGGTTCGTGTTAGTATATTCTTGATAGAATATGGTATTTCGATTGATATTCTGATGGAAGGGATCACCAATGGTAAAACTTATTTTTAAACGGTCGTCTAAACAACTGTATTTAAGGCTCATCCGCAGGTAAGCATGAGAATCACTTTGAGTTTGTGCAAAATATTCTCGGAACCAGTGACGATAGTTGACCTCGGCAATGAGTGTTTTCTGATGGTTGAGCATGAAAGAGAGCGAACCTTCAGCCCGTTTGCCCCATCCATGTACCTGTAACACGTCTGTCCGATAATCAGAATGGGAATCATAGTAATATACTTCTCCTCCTATGTTAAGGTTCAGCCATGTCAGGACATTGCGGTTATAATTGGCATAGAAACCTGTCTTTTCATGGCGCAATCCGTCATAAGGACCAGTTACCTGACTTCCGTTTTTGAGGAATTGGGTTCTCCAACCAGTCTCTCCTTTGCCATAATTGTTGTAGAGGACGGCATAAAGTCCTTTTCCGTTACTTATAGTTTATCTCCACGTTGCGGGTGTAGGCAGCTGTGAGGTAGGGGTTTCCCGTCATGTAATCAGTGGTGGAAGTATAGATGCGAAAGGATTGAGGTCATTGAAATCAGGTCGTTCTATCCCCCAGTTAGCGGCAAATGCCAGATTCTGATTATCTTTTAATTGCCAGTTGAGATGAAGAGTGGGATAGAAACGTCCGTAATGACTGCAACTGATTTGTCTTTGTGTAAGCTGGTTGCTTTCCGTCCATGTATGTTCGTAGCGTAATCCAGCTTGTATCTGGATTTTTCTGTGAGCAGTTTCTTTGCCGATCAACAGGCAGCGAGGGTTCGTTCTTTATACAAGAATTCATTACTTTCATCTGCATTGTATCTCCACTGTCCGTTGGCAAGGTTCTCCAGCATCAGACTTGTTTTATTGCGGATGGCTGAGAAAGATGCCCCTGTCTCCATATAGAGATGCTTGAAAGGCAGGGAAAAATCAAGTTTCAATGCGTTTATCTGGTATTTTTGCCTGCTTTTCATTGCGCAGCGATTCGGTCATCCCGTTTGTTACCGACACGTTCTTGCTTTGCGTGGGGGCATTGCTGTTGAAGATGTTATAGTTCAGGCTGACGGTCTTCTCAATGAATCGAGCCTGTATTCTGCATACAGTGTCGTATTTACGTTGTCGTTCCAGACAGCTGGGGCATGAGCTGTCGTAAATGTCGTGTCCTTGTTGATTGAAACAAACGTGTACCGGGGAGAGGTGTGGTCGGCATAGACTGATGCCATAACACCCAGTTCCAACCGTCGGGTGGCATGATATTTCACGATGGCATCTGCATTATACGACGGCCGTGGGGCTATGGTCCGCTTTCTGTACTGCGCTGATGACCGTCTTTGAAGTCATAGACACAGTAAGACCTCGTTGATTACTTTATCCAAAGACATTCCCAGACCTGTAGACAGCTCAAGTTTCCTACTGGCATAGTTGAGGTTTATATCTTGAAATACCGCCCACGGTACTGCCGCTGCACCTCCTCGCTGATACTCCCACTCCACCCTTTCGACTGGTCACGCTTCAGCGACGACGTTGATGTATCCCGCATTGGCTTCTGCCTTATACTTTGCCGGTGGAATGGTTATACCTCTATACGCTCAATATCTTCCGCCTTCAGGCTGCGGAGCTTTGCCTTGACAGCATCGGCAGTCATTTCAGCGATATGCCCGTCAAGCATGATGTGGGTACTGCCTTTTGCTCTACGATGCTGACGATCTCGTCGCTGACAGTCAGCATCGGTACACGTCCCATCACTTCTATACCGTTCATCCCCTTGGAGAAAGGGTCATTGCCGACAAGATATTGCAGCCGGTCAACATCATTTTTGATAACCCGACGCATACCTTTTTACTGTCACAGCCTTCAGCCTGTAGGGCATCTGGCTTTCATACGGACGGTACCGATATTGCCGACATTGACCAGCTTACAGTAAGTAGAGAATCCAACGAAAAGAAACCCGCAGCAAGACCTTCCGCTGACTGCAGGGGATGACAAAATCGCCCCCGTTATTGGTCACTCCGCCATTGATGAAACTGGAATCCGATGGATTCAACAAAGCTACATTGGCAAACGGTACAGGCTGGTTGTGCTGATCAACAATGTGTCCAATGACCTTTGTAGGTACTTTCTGTGTACATTCTACGAAGATAAGGCTATCACTGACGGTCATGCGCATGGGATAGAAACCCAATACCTCTCGTATTGCTTCGGGGACGGTGCGGTTACGTAGGTTTACAGTGACTGTAAAATCCTCTAATTCATTATATATGAAGTTGATTGTATACCTTTGGCTGGCATTGTCAATATCAGTCAGCACATGTGGTAGGGATGTCTTATTATAGTTTCGGGTAATATGCTTCGCCTGTACAACACAGGCAATCAGCAGCAGTATACCAAGAAAGAGATGCTTTCTCATAGTGTTTTATTCTATGGTGATTGTACTGTCAGCCAAAGTTAGCTGTACTTTTTCAAACATGTTTAGTGTCTCTACTGCGTGTTCTACACTTTGGTCTCTGTTCCAAAGAAAGCGCAAACGTAGCTGTCCTGCTTCTGGGTTACGACAGACAGTTTTTATCCCATAGTAATCTGATATTTCTTGAACAATGTCCTGTAACATAACATTATCAAACTGTTTGGGAGGAAGTACCTCTCCTACTCTCTTTTCTTCCAGTTTGCTATATGTGGCAGTTGTGCGTGTAGAGTCTTTTTCCCTTAATGTTTTTGTATGAGCTATGTTGTTTGTGACCGTAACAGCTGAATCCGTTGCTAACTGTTTTCTATCACCTTTGACAATGCTAACTGCAGCTATGGCAATTCCCGATACAGTGAGAATACCAATGACTACTGCTGCCATCTGTCTCGTAATAACGGTGATAGGTCTGGAAGTAGACTTTTTTTCCATTACCTTGTGCCATTCCTCTTCTATGATTTCATCTGTCAGTTTATCGGAAGTCCGTCTGTACTCATATGCACTGGTAGTGTCTGATATAAGTTGATATGTTTGCCCTCAACTCATCATCACGCAACAGTTCATTGCTGTTCATCAGTATATTGGTCAGGATGCTCCATCAGCTGTCAAGCAACCTTTCCATCTGTCCGTAACTATCTTTTTCATTTCTGGTTGGGATTAAATTGTTCTTTTCATCTTCCCTAATTGCCTCGTATCAAGTGCTTGTAGACAGCAGCTTCGCTGATGCCAACCTGTTCTGCAATGGCTTTATAGGACAGTTGCTTGTCAAAGCGTAGACGGAAGACTGTACGGGTCTGTGTTGTCAGCTTATTGTCTGCAAAAAGCCAATAATTCCATGTAGCAACTCAGTCTGGTGCTGTATGGGCGATAAGTCAGGCTCTGCTTCTATTGTCAACAGCTTATTGACACGCTCTTTCATCTGTTTCTGTCTGATGATGTCTAGCACTGGTTACGTACACTTACAAGCAGATAAGCGCCTGTTCCTTTCTTAGGTAGGTGAAATTGTCACGGAACAACCGCGCAAATACCTCACTCACGGCATCTTTTCGCCTCGTCAGAATCGTGCAGCATTGCCACTGCCAGCCTGAACATTGCGCCGTAGTGCATTCGGAACAGGTGCTCAATGGTTTCTTCTTTCGACATAGATATCTATCTGTTTTTATCTGTTCTCATCCTCATAACGAATGAGAAGTGATTTTTCCCAACCCCTGTAATACCATAAATTGTCTTTAAAGTTGGAAATGACCTTATTAATTGCTTGTTTTGTACTCAACTGCGTCCTATTGTACTTAGCTAACAAGTCCTAAGCTTTTTACTGAAAAAGCTCCTAAGCTTTTTACTAAAAAGCTCCAGACAACTTAGCGAATAAGTCCATCGCACCCAGCGAATATGTCCTATTGTACTCAACCGCTGGTACGATAGGACCCAGCTAGGGTGTAAAATATCTATTTGTTGGGTATAACAATTCTTTAATTGCAGCTATAGTTCATTGGGTTTAAGGGAAGAATAAAGGGTTATAAAAACAGAGTAATAAAGGGAACATATCATTGTTGTTCATTTTCTTACTCTGTCTTTTTGTTAAGTCATAAAAGAATGTTTGTCTCTTTTTAATTTGTTTTTATATGCTTTGGAAACCCATATCACCCATGTATCAACGTTGTCTTTTAGAGTGGTAGGAAGTGGAATAGGTATCTTTACATCTGGTTTGATACCCAATTCTTTGGTTTTAATTTGCAAAGCGAAATCTTCATCAACACAGAGAGGGTAATAGCAGGTAATTTGGCTATGTGGAAGTTTAAAAGGAGTTACATTACCAGACAGGTTTGCTCCATTAGTATTGTCTTGTCCATATATTTTCCCACGATTGCAATAATCTTTGGTAAAACGAGCTAACGTTTCTCCAGAACTTGCTGTTTTACTATCGACGAGGATTGCGACTTTAGTTAAATTGCTTGACAAGAAGGTCATTTCCTCATCGTCATCCTCTTCTGTTAATGGCATAAACTGAGACTTTGATTTCTTTGCTTTCTCAGCAAGGTTCATGTTCCCTTGTTTCATCAGCGCATCTATATTTGCTGGACTACTTCTGAATAATACTTTCCAAGCCTTGTCAGGTTTATGGTCTGCAAGTATTTCAAAGAATGGTTCCCAAATAGCATCATTCCCACCAGTATTGCCCCGTATGTCTAAAATCAGGTATGGGCAGTTTCTCATTTTAAATACTTCTGCCACGCTGTCAACCCATGCAAAGGTTTGATTCTGACCACCACAAGACGGTACTCTTACTAAATATGTATCTGAGTCAACCATACATGCAAGTGGTTGAGGGATTATATTCCATCTTTTCTTTATATTTAGTGTGCACCTTTCGGTCATATTCCTGCCAGAATTTATGTCGGTCAACGATAAAATGTGTATCGAATTGAGAAAAGAACCAGAAGACATAATCGCAAGTTGCAGTCTCTATATCTTGTCCTTTCAACAAATGTTTTCTGATGGTCTTCTTATGTTTTCTGTATTCCTTGCCGTACATTTTGTTGATGTATGGGAAAGTGGCAAGGTTGGCTTTCAGTGAACTGTGTGAGGTATTGATAGTCTTGCAGATTATTGTTTATGCTGTCAGGACACATTGCGGATGATGTTAATGTCCATGATAAAGATAAGAATACAAAGAACAGTTTGAGGTTCATAATACTTTCTTTTGGGACATATACGCCCCTCAATATATTTTATCTCCTTTCCGATATCTGATACTTACTTTAGAAGTAGCTGACGAGCAAACTCCCATAGATAATAATACCAGTTGTTACACTCTACATTCAATGAGTGTTTGGTGCCGAATTGTGGAATTTCAAGACAGCCGTCGCTCATATTCACAACGCTCTGCTTTTACACCTTTTCACCTCGTTGCCCAGCACGATGATAGCGTAGTGGGTGAATGGGTGTTGGGTGTTGGGGATGTTGATGGCTTGTTTGACTCTGCGTGTGAAGGTCTTGCAGTTTTGTTGAGCCTTCCACCTGTTCCACACTATATACAAATACGCCTTGACGATGGAGTTCTTCGATGGCATCCTCTGTACGTTCAAAGTAACGCCAGTCAACTGAATCCTCACCACCGAGTGCTGTCTTATGTATCTCAGCGTTTGGTGGTGTGGCTATGATACCGCATAGATCAGACAGCTACACGGAAAGCATCGGCAGAACGGAAGACACTTCCCATTATATGATCGACCGCACATCGTCTAACACAACGATGAGTGGCAGTTTATCAGCCTCCTGAACTCCCTCAAGGGAAAGCCTATTCATTTCTATTGTGCGTAGTTTTCTCGATAATAAAATCCTCACCCAACCTCCCCGAAGGGGGAGGAGTATTAGCTTGTATGTGGGTTATAGTTGTAGAATATTATTATAGAATATTGTTATAGAATAGGGATATATGCTAAATATTATATAGCCTCAACAGAGCGAACCTGTATATTCTCCCTTTGTTATTCTGCACCCTCCTCGGAGGGGTTGGGAGAGGCTTTCCCTTCGGAGGGGTTGGGGAGGCTTCTGTGGAGGCTACTGCAAGCTAAACCTACAGCGTACGCCTTTCAAATCTTCGTCACCATAGAGAGTAAGCTGCTACAGTGTAGGTGAGAGATGCTGACGAAGACCTATCTTATCAATGAAATACAGGTCGGCATCAATAACCCTTGTGGTGTATGATTGCTCAATACACGTATCAGCAGAGCGATAATACCTTTGTGATGAGTGCATCAGGAGTCAGCGGTGAAGACAAGTCTGCCTCTACATTGTCACACTGCAACCATACACGGCTCTGACAACCGTCAATGAGGTTCTGTTCGTTCTTATATTGCTCGTCTAATGGTTTCAACTCGTTGCCCAAGTCAATGAGCATTTGGTATTTGTCCATCCAATCGGTGAAGTCTCTCAAACTCACCAAGTACTGCATCTTGTGCTTCGTTTATTGTCATAGATCTCTTATAATTCATAATTCATAATCTACAACTCACAATTCATAATTGCGATAACTTGTGGGCAGAGCTTATTGTTACAAGCAGCTTACAATATTGTTATTTACCATATAATATTAACCAATAGAAGTAATCATCGTTGTGAATTTCTGGATTGTGAATTATGAATGTTGAATTCAGAATTACGTATGGTAATCATAATTATGAATTATGAATTATCGTAGTAATCATAATTATGAATTATGAATTATGAATTATGAATTATGAATTATGAATTATGAATTATGAATTATGAATTATGAATTATGAATTATGAATTAGTGAATTATGAATTATGAATTATGAATTATGAATTATGAATTATGAATTATGAATTATGAATTATGAATTATGAATTTTGAATTATGAATTTTGAATTAACATGATTTACTTTGTTACCAACTCAAATAGTTTATCATTCGAGCGCACCTTTATCAGGAACAGGGATAGAAACGCGCCAGCCTTGTTCTGCTTTATCAACAGGATTGAGTTCGTAACGGATTTCTTCCGCATTGAGGAACATAGCTCCAGTGCTGTTACCAGTGATAAGAAGTTTCTCTCCCTTTACGAAAGTGTTAGCCTCAACGGCAACCTCAGCAACGCCAAGACGAGAGAAATACTTGATCACCTTACCGATGAGTACATTTTCTTCTGTTGCCTTATTGCCATAATCCTGGTCCATTCGCCCATCTTCGTGCCCTTGATAGTAGCCATCCCAGAAACCACGATTGAAGACAGTTGAGAGCCGCTCGTCCCACTTGTCTTTCTTCTCTTCGGTGAAGGTACCCATCGAGTACGCTCTCTATCGCCTCCTTATAGCAGCTTACAACGGTGTGAACATACTCTGGTCCACGCGCACGACCCTCAATCTTGAACACACGTACACCAGCATCCATCATCTTATCAATGAAGCGAACGCTCTTTAAGTCCTTAGGACTCATAATGTACTTGTTGTCAATCTCAGCTGATTGCCCGTCTCATTGTCTGCGTAATCGGTAGCTAGCGGCGGCATATCTGCGTACAGGCACCACGATTAGTAGAGCGATTAGAGTCGTGAAGAACTCATATAGCACTCTGCCCGGAAATCGCCATACAGAAGGCACCATGGCAGAACATCTCGATACGAACAGGCTGTCCTCTCGGTCCACAGATATTCTGTTTGATAATCTGCTCCGTGTATCTCCCTTCACCTGATCCATGTTCAGCTCACGTGCCAATACGGCAACATCAGCAAATCTGAGCGTAGAACTTCAAGGCGCCAATATTAGAGATGTTCAACTGTGGAGAGGTGAACTCAACACCTACTTGGCGGCAATACATCATTACTGCAACGTCACTGGCACGACAGCGGTGATGTTAGCAGCCTGGCAGCATCGATAATCTCATGCATTGTCTCAATGTCCTCACCATAGATAACGGTGTTTACAGTCAGATAAGTCTGTATACCCTTTGCGTTACAAGTCTCGGCAATCTCTTTGAGGTCGTCTATTGTAAAGTGGTTAGCTGAATGGGAACGCATATTCAGCTTCCCGATACCGAAGTAAACTGAGTTAGCTCCGGCATTGATGGCAGCTGCTAATGACTCACGTGAGCCAACAGGTGCCATTATCTCAAAAATCATTTGTATTCTTGTTCATTGTTTTATGATCATTGCTAAGCAGTTAGCAAGCAATAAGAAATCTGTTACCTTTCGCAGACTTATCCCTATGCTTTGCTTTGCCTGTTGCTATCCTTTATTTCTTGTAAACGTGTCTATTCAGTCTGCAAAGGTACGGAAAATATCCGATAAAGGGCGTAAACGAGTTTGTAAGTTTTGCAAATTACTTGCATTAAAGCAATATATTACTATGTGTTTTAGCTTCAACACGATTGGTGTTGACCATCAGCACCATGCGTGCTAAGCTCTAGCACCATCTGTGCCGAGGGCTAACACATTAGCAGAAGACGGAAAGAAAACGTCCTAAATGCCATTATGAAAGATAGTAAAAGACTGAGAATAAACATATATGGAAAATGTTTAAGCGTCAGCATTATTCACTAAAAGAATGTCTTAGTTCTTTTTCTAAGAGTCAAATAGTTAGAACGTTTTTCGGTTGTATGCGATAAATTTTAGTATCTTTGCATGCTAAATTTTTCGAGATAACAACAGAATGAAGAAACTATATATTGAGACATACGGCTGCCAGATGAATGTGGCAGACTCCTGAGGTTGTGGCTTCTGTCATGAAGATGGCAGGTTATGACGTATGTGAGAATGAGGATGAAGCAGATGCTATCTTCCTCAATACCTGTTCTATACGTGAGAACGCAGAGAACAAGATATACAATCGTTTAGAGGCTTTACACGCTGAGCAGAAGAAAGGGCGCGACCTTATCTTGGGCGTATAGGGATGTATGGCAGAGCGTGTAAGAGACGACTTAATTCAAAATCACCACGCCAACCTTGTGTGTGGACCAGACTCTACCTCAACTTGCCTGATATGATTGCACAGTGCGAGAACGGTACGAATGCAATGGATATCGAACTCTCTACCACTGAGACCTATCGTGATGTTATCCCACAGCGTATCGGTGGCAATAGAGTGTCGGGCTTTGTTAGTATTATGCGTGGTTGTAATAACTTCTGTCACTATTGTATTGTTCCTTTTACCCGTGGACGTGAGCGTTCACGTGATGTAGAAAGTATCTTGAAAGAGGTTAAAGACCTGCATGACAAGGGCTTTAAGGAGGTTACTCTCTTAGGTCAGAACGTCAATTCATACGGCTTGTTGCCAAATGGTAAGCGTCCAGAGGATGGTATTTCGTTTGCAGAACTATTGCATAAGGTGGCACAGAGCGTACCAGATATGCGTGTACGCTTCACTACTTCTAACCCTGAAGATATGACAGAGGATATTATTGAGGCAGTAGCTACCGAGCCTAACCTTTGTAATCACATCCACTTCCCTGCACAGAGCGGTAGTAATAGCGTGTTGAAGTTGATGAATCGTAAGTACACTCGTGAGGACTACCTTGAGAAGGTGGCTGCAATTCGTCGTCTTATCCCTGACTGTGGACTTACAACCGACATCTTTACAGGTTATCACAATGAGTCAGAAGAGGACTTTCAGGAAACGCTTTCCTTGATGCGTGAGATAGGTTTCGATTCAGCCTTTATGTTCAAATACTCTGAGCGACCGGGAACATACGCTGCAAAGCATCTTCCTGACAATGTTTCGAGGAGGTAAAGATTCGCCGTTTGAATGAGTTGATTCGCCTTCAGACCGAAATCTCTGCCGAGCAGAACAAGAAAGACGAGGGCAAAGAGTTTGATATCCTTATCGAACGTTTTGGTAAGCGAAGTCGTGAACAGCTGATGGGACGTACTCCACAGAACAAGGCTGTAGTCATGCCACGTGGCAATCATCATATTGGTGAGACCGTTCGTGTACGCATTACAGGCTCAACCAGTGCCACACTCTTTGGCGAAGAAGTGTAAATATACTTTATATATAGAAGATAAAACCGCAAAACAATTTTGCGGTTTTGCTTTTATAGCTATATTTGCACATCGGAATTTAAATAAGAAGTAGTATGGATGCAGTTATCAATATGGGAAGTTTCCTGAACTTCGTCAACTCAATGTCCCTCTCCGAGGGTCAAACGTTGGCTTGGTGAGCGACTTATTCATGAAGCAAAAGAAGAGAAGCAAAGCTGGTACATAAAGAGAAACTTGGTTTTGCTCAATAGTCTTGCTGGTTCATGGTCTGATATTGATATTGATACGATGAAGTTGGTAGTATAGAGGGCGTCAGTCCATATTATAAAAATAGAAAAATGGATAACCAGATAACATATCTATGAAGGAATTCATACACGTTTTACGCAGGTTCGATACCATCCTATAAGAAGTATCTTGTGCTGTCAATCATTTTCAATATATTGTCAGCAATTCTCATATATTCTCCTTTTGCAACAGCTTATACCTCTCCTTCAGATTCTTTTTAAAGTTGATGCTGGAACGGGAGCGATGCGTGCAATGTCATGGAGTGAAGGTTCTTTCAAGGAAGTATTATCGAACAATGCGGATTATTACACGCAGATATACATTACCAGTTGGGGACCAACAACTGTCCTGTTGGCTATCGGTTTGGTGCTTGCCTTCACTGACTTTCCCTAAAGACTGGAGCCTACTTCCTTTCCTCTGCTTCTATCATTCCTATCCGAACAGGCGTTGTTCGTGATATTCGTAACCAACTCTATGAAAAGATAACATCCCTTTCTCTTGGCTTCTTCAGCGAGGAACGAAAGGGAGACATCATCGCTCGCATGAGTGGTGATGTTCAGAGGATTGACAACTCCATCATGTCATCTATCGATATGCTCTTTAAGAACCCTGTTCTCATCGTTATTTATTTTGCCACGCTACTTGTTATCTCTTGGCAGTTGACGCTCTTTACGCTTATTTTCGTACCTATCTTTGGATGGTTTATGGGCTTTGTTGGTCGAAAAGCTGAAGCAGAATAGTATGTCAGCGCAGAAGTTGTGGGAGTGATACGATGAGTCAGGTAGAAGAAACCTTTAGGCGGTTTAAGAGTCATTAAAGCCTTCTGTGCAGAAGGAATGATGAAAGAACGCTTTGACAAGATCAACTCACAATACCGCAATGACATCATGCGTGTGAACATCCGTCAGCAGTTAGCTCACCCTATGAGTGAGTTCCTTGGAACGGTCATGATTGTTGTTGTGCTTTGGTTTGGTGGTACCCTTGTTTTGGGTGAATACCCTATTATTAGTGGACCTACCTTTATCTATTATCTTGTTATCCTCTATAGCATTCTTAATCCATTGAAGGAATTCTCCCGCGCAGGCTACAATATTCCTAAAGGGCTTGCCTCAATGGAGCGCATTGATAAGATTCTTAAGGCAGAAGTGAAGATACAAGAGCCAGAGAAACCAGTACATATTGATAGCTTTGAACATGAGATAGAGTTCCGTCATGTCAGCTTTGCTTATACGGATGGTAAGGATGATGATGGTAATACAGAACTTCACTGGGTATTGAAGGATATCAACCTCGTTATTCCAAAGGGTAAGACAATTGCTTTGGTAGGGCAGAGCGGTAGTGGAAAGTCTACGCTGCTCGACCTTATCCCACGTTACTACGATGTGCAAGAAGGCGAAATTCTTATTGACGGAATCAATATCAAGGATTTAGGGGTACGACCTCCGCCAGCTTATCGGTAATGTAAACCAAGAGGCGATCCTCTTTAACGATAGTTTCAAGAATAACATCTCCTTCGGTGTCAATGCAACAGACGAGGCGATAGTCGAAGCAGCGAAGATTGCCAACGCCCACGAGTTCATCCTTCATAGTGAGAATGGCTACGACACCAATATCGGTGACCGTGGTGGACGTCTCTCTGGCGGACAGCGTCAGCGTGTTAGTATTGCCCGCGCTATCCTTAAGAATCCTCCAATCCTCATCCTTGACGAAGCCACTTCTGCCCTCGATACGGAGAGCGAACGCCTTGTACAGGATGCCCTCTATAAGCTTATGAAGACGCGTACGACCATAGCTGTGGCGCACCGCCTATCAACTATCAAGAATAGTGATGAGATCTGCGTGCTGCATGAAGGTGAGATTGTAGAAAGAGGAACGCATGATGAACTGATGGATATAGAAGGATACTATAAAACTGCATGATATGCAGGAGATATAAAGGTCCAGAAGTATTGAAAGATATGAAGGGATTATTAAAACAACATTTGGTTCGCCAATAGCATTAGTACTTAACTTGCTATTGGCGTATGCCATTTTCTTTTGTGGCACGATTGACTTACTTCTGTCAATTACAGTTATTTCATTGATGGTCTTAGTGCTTTCTTCGCTCTGGATGTGGGTGAGGGAGTTTACTCTTCGATACAACGGCTATTCTCTACACGCATATTCTCTATATCGTAATGATGCTTCTGCCACTATGGCGGAAAGAAAACCCCTGTCTCATCATCAGGTTTGTAAGTGGTATTCATGGTTGTTAATGCTCTTTTCTCTTGCTATCAACCTTGCCGACTCGGTTTATTTTTTCCATTCACACTGCGCCGTACAACGACCAGTGTGTTCCGTGAGTTCGACAATGAGAACAACATTGCTGGTATCTTGTTCCTACAATGCTGTTACCCATTGGTACCTTATTCTGATTTTTATTATTGTTCTATAGGCTTTGCCAATAAGCTATATGTAATGCCACGTACTGACTACCGCAGCTATCAGAGCCTGCGTCAACGGTTGGTTTATGCAGCACAACTATTCGTATGCCTTGCCGTGGCTGCCGTCCTTACGGTGGCTGGTTGTCGAGGCGGATTGCAGTCGGGTGTACGTCCGATAACCATCAGCAACGCCAACCAGTACGTAGAACGTCCAACTGATTGCGCCTTAGTACTCAACACCCCCTTTGCTCTTATCCGCACGATAGGCAAGTCCGACTTCTCCATTCCTGATTACTTCCCCTCTTTGGCAGCTGCCCGTGAGGTCTACGACCCTGTTTATTGGATGCAGTACAAGGAGCCTAATCCTGCTTCAGGCGTACGCCTTCCCAATAAGAAGAATATTGTTATTCTCATTGTTGAGAGTTTCGGACGAGAGTATATCGGAGCCTTTAACCGCGATTTCTTCGATGGTAAATACAAGGGGTATACACCAAATGTAGACAAACTCATTGATAAAAGCCTCGTTTATCGCTTCTCCTATTGCAACGGACGTAAGAGTATTGACGGAATGCCATCCATCCTCTGCAGTATTCCTCGCTTTGAGAACCGTTCATTCTCACCCCGCTTCGATGAATGACTATACAGGTATGCCAGGATTACTTAGTAAATGGGGTTATCAGACCGCCTTCTTCCATGGTGCTAACCGTGGTTCGATGGGTTTCCTTGCCTTTGCTAATAAGATTGGATTCCAGAAGTATTATGGTCGACAAGACTATAGTGAAGACCCTCGTTTCGGTGGTGATAAGGACTTTGATGGCAACTGGGGCATTTGGGATGAACCTTTCTTACAGTACTATTGTACGAAGATGGGTGAGATGAAACAACCTTTTATGACCGCTCTCTTTACTGTTTCAAGCCACGACCCATTTGTTGTTCCAGAGAAATATAAGAACGTTTATAAGGAGGAACACCTACCTATCCATAAGTGCATACGCTATACAGATATGGCGATAGGCAAGTTCTTTGAGTCTGCGAGCAAGCAACCTTGGTTTAAAAATACTATCTTCAGTTACACGCGACCATACCAACCAGAGCGACCATGAGCAGTATATGACCGATATAGGTGGCTTCTGTTCACCTATTATAATCTATGACCCATCAGGTGAGATAAAGGCAGGACGTGTAGATGGCGTGGCACAGCAGATTGATATTATGCCAACTCTGTTGAATCACATAGGTTATAACGCTGGTCCTTACCTCTCTTTCGGAAGGACCTGTTGCATACAGCGGCAGAAGATACGTGGGCTGTGAACTATCTGAACGGTATTTATCAGTATGTAAAGTATGGTTATGTACTCCAATGGGATGGCAAACAGACAAAAGCCATCTATCGAGTTACAGATGCATTGATGAAGCAAAACCTTCTTGGGCAGGTCCCTGAACAAGCTAAGATGGAGCGAGAACTGAAGGCTATTATCTATCAGTATATGTATCGTATGGTAAATGATAAGATGCATCAACGATTAAAAACCCAGAACTTCAATGAAAAAAAGCCCTTTATAAAACCCTTTATTTCCTTGCTTACGGCTTTTGGTATTTAGTGGCTCATACCTTTTCCAGTGCTGTATCTGCTCTCTGATGGTCTTTGTTCGTAATGGCAAGGTGATAAAGTATCGCCATAGGTGATATGGAAGAACCCTCAAGAATAGCTTCCAGAGAAGACTGATGACGAACTCTGCCAAATTGAGCAAGGATTTCACCGCTGGTTCTGCGATTACATTGTGGAGACACTAAAGCTGATGACCATGAGTAAGAATCAGCTGATGAAACGTATGACCTTTACTGGCACGGAAGAGCTGAACAGAGTGCTGTCGGAAGGTAAGTCGGCTGCTATTTATTTAGGTCATTTGGGTAACTGGGAGTGGATTACTTCTCTACCTTATTGGGTAGATAATGCTCTCTGCTGTCAGCTTTTATCACCCATTGGAAAACGAATACTTTGACCGTCTTTTTCAAGTTTGTGCGCGAGCGTCAAGGTGCACTTTGTATTCCTATGCAAGAGTCGTTACGCAAGATTATACAATTCGGACGCAAAGGTAAGCCACTCATTGTGGGCTATATCTCGGACCAAGCACCCTTTTGGTGGAGTATCCATCACTGGGTTCAGTTTATGAATCAGGAGACCCCTGTACTCACGGGAGGAGAAAGAATCGTTAAACACATGAGCCAGGTCTTCGTCTATGGTGACGTGACCCGTACAGCGTCGTGGGCATTATAACTGTGAGTTCCGCATCATTCGTGAAGAGACCAAAGGACTACCAGATTATGAAATCACCGACCTCTACTTTCAAAGAGCTTGAGAAGTCTATCCGTCATCAGCCAGAGATCTATCTCTGGAGTCTGACTCGTTGGAAACGTACACGTGCCCGCTTTGATGAATATTTTGAGGAGATTGATGGTAAGGTACGTCTACGTGAGGGCAAGGAAATGATTTACTAAGCAATAAGTATCCTGTAAGATGATTTCATTTATGGTTAAAGCGGACATAGAAATTATACTCTTATCATAAACTGAATATAATTTCAAAAAGTTTAATAGGAAGTGTAGAGTAGAATTGACATTGTCTTTTGAATAGTTTCTTCTCTAAATGTTTTTAAAACATATTGTTTTAATTCTATAAAACCTACAACATATATGACTAATAGCTATATACCTTTAAACGAAGATAACAGTTTCTATATTGTTTCAGAACCAATTCAAAATTGGGGTGGACCATGGACAGAAGAGAAGTTAGAGGCTTTTGAGAAGTATGTCAATGCTTATCTTACAATTATGAATAAGTATCGAGGGCAAGTTCAATTGGAAATTGCTTTTACTTTGATGGATTTGCTGGTAGCGGAACGAGAGAAACCTGATGTGAAACGAGTTCCGACCTCATGATGGAATTGTTTAGAGATCAAGATATTTCCATAGAACAAATAGCTAGTCTATCAAGGTGCTGCTGAACGCGTATTAAAAATTAAGCAGAAAGGATTTGATTATTATTATTTTGTAGATTTGGATAAGTCTGCTAATGATAAGCTGAAAGAAAAGTTACGTCCATATTTAAGCCAGGGAAAAATCTCATATTCAGAAATAAGGATGCCAACAGTATCATTAAAGAAATGGGAAAATACCTTATTGAACATAAGACAGCACTAAAAGGACTTGTCCTTTTAGACCCTTTTGGTATGAATTTGAATTGGGATACCATATCATCACTTAAAGGTGCCCTACTAGACCTTTGGATACTTGTTCCCTCTGGAGTCATTATTAATCGTCTTTTGGAACGTGATGGTTCTCTGAAGCATATAGAAAAGTTAAAACAATATTTTGGCTTTACCAAAAGAAGAGATTGAAAATAGATTCTATATAAAGAAAAATAGATAAAACATTGTTTGGTGAAAGTAGAAAAGAAAGAGAAGGTGAAGGAGCCAATAAAGAAAAATAGCAGCATTATATGTAGAAAGGCTTAACACGTTATTTCGCTATGTAACTCCCGAGCCACTCGTTATGACAAATACGAGAGGTGTACCTATCTTTCATTTTGTGTTTGCATCGAATAATAAGAATGCGATGAGAATAGCACAACAAATTATTTCAAAGAAATCGAGATGAAAACGACAAAAATAGAATGGACTGACAAAACGTGGAATCCTCAACAGGTTGTACTAAAGAAGTCAGCTGGATGTGCACACTGTTATGCGGAAGCCATGGCTGTTCGAATCAAGAATATGGGACTTGATAAATACAAGAATGGTTTCAAATTGACCTTACATGAAAATGCGTTAGAGGAACCTATGCACTGGAAAAAGGAACATAATATTTTTGTTTGTTCCATGAGTGATATCTTCCATGAAGATAGTACCCATTTTGGATTCGTGGATAAAATTATGGATACTATTCAACAAACACCTCAGCATCGATATCAGATTCTAACAAAACGTGCAGAAAGGATGAAAGAATACTTTACATCACATGATATTCCTGATAATGTATGGTTGGGTGTTACGGTTGAGTGTTGTTCCACTAAGTTTCAGAATGGATTATCTTAGAGATTTAGATGCCTGCGTTAAGATTTTTATCCTGTGAACCTTTACTTGAAGATTTTGGGGAAAATGAACTTGGAGAGGTATAGATTGGGTATTGTAGGAGGTGAGAGTGGATCTAAAGCACGTCCTATGAAGTTGGATTGGGTAACCCATATCATGAAACAGGTAGATGCGCAAGGTTGTGCTTTCTTCTTTAAGCAATGGGGAACTTGGGGAAGTGATGGAGTTAAAAGAAGCAAGCATAAGAATGGCAAACTCATTGATGGGAGAGTGATACAAGAAATGCCTATGGTAAAAAGACAGTATGATAGATTTTTCTTCATGAAAAAGAAATATTTATTATCATGAAGAAAAAAATATTTATTTACGTGAAGAAAAAATATTTCTACTCGTGAAAATAAATGTCTATGTTAGAGAGACCTACTCATAATGTCCTTTATGAGTAGAAATAACGGTAAAAACAATGACTATTGATGCTTTGTTGTTGCTGGAATCATACCATCTTAAAAAGAGAAATAAGTTAATCAAAATAATGTATAAGAATTTAAAAGTATTTAATCATACATTCTGTCGTCATCCTTGTTATCCTATTGCTTCGTTCGCATTTGCTTTGCTGTTGCGTTCGTTCTATGAGTGTTATCGGCAGTAATCTGGCGGTTCTTCCTCGTTTACTTTTTCACCTTCTACGCTTTGATGTGCAGGTGATATGCTACGTATTGTTACTGCCTACGGTCCTAACTTTCATCTTTGCAGTCCTTCGTAAAAGCCTTGGACAGACCATGTGTTGAGCCGTTTCCGTTTGATTTATTTCTCTATTGTCAGTGTTCTTCTACTGATAATTAGTGGTATATGATATGGGCTTTTATGCTAATTTCAATAGCTATATCAACCTTACCTTCTTTCGATTTCTTCAATGAAGGACCGATGAGGTTTGATTCAGACAGTATGGGAGGAATATCATTGTGTCTATGAAGCTATAGCCTTCCTACTGATTACATTACCAGTTCTTTTATTGATCCGTAAAATAGAGTTGAGCAACTTTATCTTCTCGTCGTTCTGTGCGATCGTCATTCGGTCGGAAGTCATCACGCCGTAATTCAATTAATCTTTTTGCTTATCATCTTTGCTATATATCGTCTTTTGGCTATTGGTCTGCGTGGGTCAGTATGGCGTTTTCCTTGCAGATTGAGGACACCTTTGTATCGAATCAGAAAATTCTTAACGACCTTGTTCCGAATGCTGTCTATATGCTGAAGAAGGCTTATAAGGAGAAGAGGAATGCCTTTAAGATGGAGAACACGTCTGATTTGTTGAAGCAGTATAAGTTCAAGAGCTTGCAAGAAGCATTGGATATCTATACTGGTGGTAAAGTAAGGATGGTGGAAGAACGATACGCTTACAGCTCTGCAGCATGCACTCTTTCGCAAAAGTGGGTGATAGCTTGAAAGCAGCGACAACCCAATATTGTCATTGTTATAGCGAGTTGAGTAATTATCTGTTCAATCTCCAGCAGAAAGATGCAGAGATGTATTTCGGTTTGGAACGTCATTTCAAGGAAGACCTGCTCTTTTCGTAACTTCCAATCGGTACAGAACGGTACTGTAGCTTCACTTGAAAACCTCTTTGTCTCTACGCCTTTCCCACGTTTCTTTGCTTCAGCTTATCGCTTTAAGCCACTTTCAACGTCAATTGCCCTGCCTTTCAAAGCCAGCAACTACACAACAACATTTATGTCGGGAATGGATGCTGCGTGGGAGAACTGTGCTGAGGCGTTGGTTCATCAGCAATTCGATGCTATCTACGATAAGTTCTTCCTTTTGAAAAGACTATCCTCATGCGACTTATAATAGTATTGGTGTTTACGATGAATACCTCTTTCAAGCGTTGTTAGATAAGTTAAATAAACCGTCAAAAGAAACGGCAGATGATTGCAGTGATGACGACAACAAATCATCCGCCTTTTGAGTTTCCCAAAGGACTTAAAAGCTCCCCTTTGCCAGAGTCTTTCTATAATAAGAAGTGTTTTGCTGAACATAATCGAAAGGTCTTGGATAAGTATCTTACGGGATTCCGCTATTATAATAAGGTACTCAACGAATTTTCCTTAATCGTTTCAAGGCTTCTACGGCAGCAAAGAATACGATTCTTATTATCACAGGCGACCATAATGTGCGTTCTATCCTTAATTATGATGCAGTAGACAAAGCGGTATGAACATTCGTTCCGCTCTATGATCTATCTCCCACCTTACCTACGCAAGGAGGCTTATAACAAGTCTAACTAATCGATGGGGGAAGCCATGATGATATCTTAGCGACACTAGCTCCTTTTGCTTTCCGCAATACAAAAGTATTTTCAAGATGGGTAAGAATCTCTTAGATACGTCTGTTTCGGACAGTACTTATTATAGTGCAAACGTTGATCAGATAGAAGCTATACCAACTTATCAAAAGAAGGCTGAGCGACTTACGGCAGCCCGCAACTTTCTTGAGACAGGTTTACTTTTGCAAAACGGTTTCGTTGATATATTCTTTTATAATTTGATTATTTTCATTCATCTTAAAATAATAAAAAAATGATGATGAGTATAATAACACCTGTTTTTCAAAGTGAGAGATATCAGAAAAACTTATAAACTCTATTCTAATCAGACATACCGTGACTGGGAATTGCTGCTGATGAGACGATGGTAGCACGGATGGTTCAGCAGAAATCTGCGATCGTTATGCTCAAAAAGATAAAAAGAATACGTGTCTTCCATAAAGCCAATGGGTGTTGCTTCAGCTCGTAACCAAGCTATAGAAATGTCCAGAGGAGAGTTTTTAGCTTTTGCTGATAGTGACGACTGGGTTGAGGTTGATTGGTTAGGGCGGTTGCATACTATTGCAAGGGAGCAGAAGGCGGATATTGTTGTGTCTGATTTCTACGAAGGTATCCTCAAAAACAATTATACGAAGTAAAGATGACAAGTCTATAATTGTCTTAAAAAGAGAAGAAGTCTTTACTTTTGACCTTTCAGAATGAAATTAAAAGTTATTTATGGTCAATGCTTATTCGAAGGAGATAGCTCAAGAGCGTTTTATTGATTATCGTGTATATGAAGATTATGCTACCTTTTTGCGTGGATGTTACATGCAAATAGGGTTGTCCTGTTACACACGCCTCTTTATCATTATAGACAATCAGCCTCAAGTAGCCTTCATCATTGTGGAGAACAAAATAATATTGATTGGTTTTAATGCATGTAAGGTCGTTACGAATTGATAAAGGGTACAATCTTTCACAAGATAAACCTCTCTCTTTAATGCCGCTTATATTCGTTTGTTAGTGAAAGGAGCAAAAGATGTTGTGCGCTCTCCGTATGATAAAAGATTTAAAGAAAATTTCTTGAGAAGAGTTTCTTCCGAAATTCAAACTATAAAAACTTTCATCTCCCTATCAAAATGTTAAGTCTTAAGTACTATGTTCGTTATACATTACTGTAATAATTTTATATTATTTAAATACATAGTGGGGAACAGCTGTATTTTCCTTTTAATCGTAGTAGAAAGAAAAGTCGAATTATTCTCATAATCGATTTGTCTGTCAATATTATTCAGATATCACTTGTTGCCTTAATTTTTCTTCTATGAACTTTACAACTGTATGAAATAAGAGGTAAGCATCCAAAATTCGCCGTCTTGCCACTTCACAAAAAACCCTTATATGACTGGCTTCATATAAGGGTTCTATGCTATTTATAGTTTATGGGTAGCAGCTTAATCAATTCCTCATTCTCCATGTCCAGCAAGGGTTTTGCTAATACCTGCCTTAACCACACATTAGGTTCTATCTTTGCCTCCCTACAACATGCCATGAACGTATAGAAGATGGCGTTGTTTTCAGCCCCTTCGTTGTTACCACAGAAAAGATAGTTCTTCCTTCCTAACGTAATGGGTCTGATGGCTTGCTCCATAAGATTGTTGTCTATATTGAAACGCCCATCTTGTACGTATCGGCTGATACGTATCCATACGGCGAAGGCATAACGCAGAGCTTTCTCCATAGCTTCGCCAGGGAGATACTGCTTGTGTACCTCCTTCATATATGCTTCAAGAGCCTTTAATATTGGATATGCTTTGGATTTTCGTTCAGCCTGAATCTCTTCGTAGCTTGTGTTACTGTGTTTTAAGTTTGCTTCTAACTCGTAGAGTACGGCAATCATCTTAACGATATGGGCAGCATTCTTATCATTTGTCGATAAATGCTCGAACTTTCGCCGGACATGTGCCATACATCCCAAGAGTTCTATGCCTTGAACGTTCTCAAATCTGCTGTAAGCTTCATATCCATCGGATTGTATAGCACCATGATAGCCTTTGAAGAGTTCGTCGGGTACAGCTCCCGATCGTGAACCTTCCTTCCAATGGAAGAAGACCCCTCGGCAGTGCAGTGCATCTCTTACTCCCCACAGATAACCCTTGCGAGTCTTACCCTTGCGGTCGGCAACTTGTACGCTTGTCTCATCAACTTGCAAGTAGGGACTCTGTAAAATCAACTTCGCTTGGAGTTTATATAGAGGATATAAAGCGTTAGCTGTGCTGTGAACCCAGCTGTTTATGGTAGAGGTTGGGATATTGATGCCATGCTCTTTCCATCTGGTGCTTTGTCTATACTCTGGCAAATGATAGACAAACTTTCCTGTGATAATCTCAGCTAATAGAGAAGCATCGGCAAAACAATCCACAGCTTGCTTCTGTAAAGGAGCTTCCAGTATGTCAATCTTTGCATCCGTGGGTTTTGCATCTTTCAAACGGCAGACGATGCGGTCTTCAACCTTAACATAAAAGCTTGAGGGACGTAAGCACAAGTGTTCTGTCTTATCGTGACCGATGATAACCATACGGTTTTCATCATAACCATCTGGATAAATCTCAGTAACCACACGCTCTATATCATTAGGAACATAAGAGGCATATGGCTTGCCTTTTCTCGTAGAACGAGCGTTACGGCTTGCTTCCCTGCGCTGCTTAGCTTGCTTCTCTACTTCCTTGATGATAGTTGGTATTTCTCCCGGAAGTTGTTTACCTTCTTTTTCCCAATCTTTATCAAAGAACGAACCTGCCCAGCCGTTGGGACTCTCAGGTAAACGCTTTTCGCTACGCCTACCGAATACCATACGCTCAAGTTCAAGAATACGTTGAGATTTTCTTGCTAACTCTGCATCCTTTTGCTTAAGCTCTTCGTCCTTTTGCTTAAGTTCTGCATCCTTTTGCTTAATCTCAACATCCTTAACCTTGATCTCTGCATCTTTTTGCTTAAGTTCAATATTCTTGCTCTTAAGTTCTACATCCTTACTTTTAAGCTCCATATCTTTCTGCTCAAGAAGATTTATAACATCTTCTTGAGTTAAAAAATGATAGTTAGACGTTGTCTTATTGTTGGATGTATTCATCAGAAAACCAGTTATTTATATGATGCAAAGGTACGAAAAAAATATCTGTATTTTTACAAGAATTTTCTAAGGTTTATTGTAACGTTTTCTTCGATAACAATGAGGATTTATACCTTCTATATAAAGGACCAATTCATCCCATCGAAGTTCATAAAAATCCCTTGGTTTTGCTGCATGATTTTACCACTTAAACAACCCTGTGCCATCTGCTTGTGGTATACGACAAAACCACATCGTTCCCAATGAAGCAGCTTGATACGATTGCGAGAACGATTATAAAACACATAGACACAACCATCAGATGGATTAAAATCGTTACCACGTATGAATTGACATAATCGAAGCATCCCCTGGCGCATATCCACAGGAGAACAACAAACCCAATAAACATTTGTTTCATTCAGTGCAAACATCTTTTTTGTGCAAAGGTAGCAACAATGCGGTATCCACAAAAGACGGCTAATTTTGGATGCTTACGATTTTCTTGCTAACTCTTCGTCCTTTTGCTTAAGTTCTTCGTCCTTTTGCTTAAGTTCTGCATCCTTTTGCTTAATCTCAACATCCTTAACCTTGATCTCTTCGTCCTTTTGCTTAAGTTCAACATTCTTACTCTTAAGTTCTACATCCTTACTTTTAAGCTCCATATCTTTCTGCTCAAGAAGATTTATAACATCTTCTCGAGTTAAAAAATGATAGTTAGACGTTGTCTTATTGTTGGATGTATTCATCAGAAAACCAGTTATTTATATGATGCAAAGGTACGAAAAATATATGGATTTTGCAAGAAATTTCTAAGGTTTATTGTAACGTTTTCTTCGATAACAATGAGGATTTATACCTTCTATATAAAGGACCAATTCATCCCATCGAAGTTCATAAAAATCCCTTGGTTTGCTGCATGATTTTACCACTTAAACAACCCTGTGCCATCTGCTTGTGGTATACGACAAAACCACATCGTTCCCAATGAAGCAGCTTGATACGATTGCGAGAACGATTATAGAATACATAAACACAACCATCTGACGGGTTAAAATCATTACCACGGACGAATTGACATAATCGAAGCATCACGGCGCATATCCACAGGAGAACAACAAACCCAATAAACATTTGTTTCATTCAGTGCAAAACATCTTTTTGTGCAAAGGTAGCAACAATGCGGTATCCACAAAAGACGGCTAATTTTGGATGCTTACAATAAGAGTTATAATTATCTTTAGTACAGGAGAAATAAAGGTTTAGTTACAAATAAAGGGTGTATGCTTTTTATGCTTACACCCCTTTACTTGTATAAGTTTTTGTTTATTTCTATTCATCTTCTGTCTGTTTCTTTATCTTTGATTCTATTATTTTCGCAACAATCATAAACTGATAAAAAGCCTGTCATCACACTATCAATGAAGCCAGTGACACCATTTCTTATCTCCATTCATAAAGTAGGACTTGAAGAAACGCCAGAAAGGACGGAAAAGTAATGCACCAACTCCATAGTTCTTCCCTTTCTTCTTAAGGACTTCATTAGTGGTGTATCGATTGCATTTCTCTAACATATCAGCCAAATAGTTTTCTGCAAGGTGGAGCAGTTTTACATTGTAAAGATGGTTGTCAATGTACTCTACTTTTCCCTGTACTTGTGGAATGGTATGTATAAGTGGAGGCCAAAAGGTTCCTTCACGAATAAAGAAGCGTAACTGATAATCCTTTGAAAAACCTTTTTTAGGAGTGTTCATAAATCGGTTCTGCCTTGGAATATAAAGACCTTTCGCGCAATTAGGTTTATTGATATGCTGATATGAGATAGATTCTCAGTTCTGGTGTCACCAATTCATCGGCATCAACGACGAGTAGCCACGGACTTTTAGCACTCTGTAAGGCAAAGTTTCGAGCTGGTTCGACGCAGGTATGATTACCTTTTGGGAAGGTGACAACCTTACATCCAGCACGTTGAGCAATCTCCACGGTATGGTCAGTACTCTCCATATCGCAAATAACTATCTCATCAAAGCCCTTAACAGAATCAAGTACACGTTGCAGGAATTTCTCTGCATTGTAGGTATTGATAACAACTGATATCTCTCTCCATCTTGTAGGCAAAGATACAATTTTTCTGTACATTTGCATTATACCAATTGAAAAACAAGTAATCAATAAATAAGCATTATAGTTATGATACCCAAAGTTATTCATTACTGCTGGCTCAGTAACGACCCATATCCTGACAAGATACAGAAGTGTATGGACACTTGGAAGAAGGTGTTGCCCGACTATGAGATAAAGTTATGGAACACCGAGAACTTTGATATGTCAAAAGCTCCAACTTATGTACGTGAAGCTTTCGAGCAACGTAAGTGGGCTTTTGCTGCTGATTATATCCGTATGTATGCGCTTTATACTGAGGGTGGCATCTATCTTGACTCTGATGTAAAGGTCTTGAAGTCGTTTGATGAATTCCTTAACTACTGCTTCTTCACCTCTTTGGAATACCATCCAAAGCAGATAGAGATGACTGGTGCAATGGATATGATAGATGACGAAGGCAATCGTATTAAGGAAGGTTTCGTCTCTGGAATACAGATTCAGGCTGCAGTGATGGGTTCTGAGGCTGGCTGTCAGTTCGTGAAAGATGTCTTGGATGACTATGAAAAGCGTGAGTTTATTTATCCAGAAGGTCCAAGATTAGTTTGTGAGGGGTAATCTCTCATTTGTCTATGCAAGAGTAATGGAAAAGTACGGTTTCAAGTACTTGGATAAGGACCAACCGCTTGAAGATAATATGATGGTATTCCGTTCGGAAATCTTTGCAGGCAACAAGTATGAGGCAACACCAGCTTCATACGCCATACATTATTGTGCTCATAGCTGGAAACGAACCTCAGTGGAGAAGTAAACCGATGGTTGAAAAGGAATATCCCTTGTCTGTTTGCTAAGAAATAAATGTGATGAAAGATAGAATAAAGCAACTCTTACACCACCCTTTGCTATCTAACCGATGGCTCTTGATGGGTTTATGGTTTGCCATAGCCCTCGTGGGAATGCTGAAGTATAAACGAAGTTTTAATAACTTCCTAATCTTTCGTGGTGTTTATTGGCACACGGTGAATGGAACTTCTCTCTATACGGCTTACCCTAGCTGAGTATGGTGATGTAAACCATTGTGGTCCAGTGTTCTCACTTGTCATCGCACCCTTTGCTCTTTTGCCTCTTTTGGGCGGGTATGTTGCTGTATTATCCTAACAGCGTGGCTATACTTGGCTATTGTCCGTTCAGGACTGCGTGAAAAACGAAGATTTTCATACTTTTGGTTCTGTGGAATAACGCTCCCAACAGCCCTCTTTATGCAGCAGTTCAATATTGCTGTGGCTGCAATGATTCTCTTCCTTCCTTCCTTATTGAGAAGGAGAAGGATGGTTGACTGCATTCTTCATTGTCTTAGGTACGTTGGTAGTTATATGGCATCGTGGGTTGGCTTTCTTCCTATTCTCTCGGCATAAGTTGCGCTTGTTGATGTGGCTTTGCCGTGCGTCGGTGATTACTCTTCTGTGACCAATGCTTATTAGTTCGCCCTCGTATGTCATAGACGACCACGAATGGTTCACTTGTTTAGTGGAAAAGAACGCAGAGAACCTTGGTTCTATTCATGCAGAATATTTCTCTTTTAGGTCTTGTTCGTCGTACAACTGGCTGCATGAACTCATTCTGACCTGGATTTGATTCTGCGGGAATGGTACTCTTGCTCTTCCTTATCTTCGTTTTCTCACAGTATAAGAACCTCGCCTGTGAGACGATACTTGCTTCTGTACTCTTGTTTGTCATACTTTTCAGTACAGGTAGCGAAGCCAGCGGATACGTGATAGCTTGTTAGGCGTTTGTATATGGTACACCGCTGCTCCTTGGAAGCGTGGAAAGTGGGCGATAGCACTGCTGATCTTTGTCTTCCTGCTCCTCTGGTATGGGTAGCAGTGACCTCTTCAGTTTATCCGACAGGAATATATTAAAGCCCATACGCCCTCCGTGCGTTGCCAATCAGTATTCTTTGGCTATGGCTTTGTTATGGAGTTATGCACAAAGGATTACACCCCTAGTCGAAAAGGTTGAAGCCCATGAAGAAGAAGATAATAGGTTATGATGCTAAGCGTATCGTAAGAAACGGTACTGGATTAGGTAGCTATGGGCGTACGCTCATCAATGACCTTGCTCCACTAATGCCTGACACAAACTTACGACTCTATGCTCCTGATGCTGGACGTGACGACCTTCGTAATCAGAGTTGAATTGCGATATAACGTCGCAGTTCTGCTATCGACCATCTTCGTTTTTCGATCTGACAGCGTGACTGGTGGCGTGTAGAAAGGGTAGTAAAAAGGACCTAAAGCAGATGGAGTAGAGCTTTATCATGGTCTTTCGGGTGAGCTTCCTTTAGGCTTTGGCAGCAGCAGGCATCCCCAGTGTTGTCACTATTCATGACCTTATCTTCCTACGTCATCCGGAGTTCTATCCGGCTAGTGACTTTTCTTCTACAAGCGAAGTTCTATCAGACACTACGCGAGGTAAGCCGTATCATTGCGATTAGCAGATGTACGAAGCGTGACATCTATATTATGGTGACTTCTCCAGAGGACAAGATTGACGCTTGTCTACCAGAGTTGCAGCACTCGGTTCAGTCGTCGGTCAGCCCGAACTGATGAAGAAGCCCGCCGTCAGTATCAACTCCACAGCGTTACATCTTAAATGCAGGAACGGTAGAAGTGCGAAAAGAACATTCTTTTTGGGTATTCGTACTATGGCAAAGCTACCTTCGACTTACATCTGTCATCGTAGGACGGCAGACCAAGTATCAAAAAGAAGCTGATGCAGAAATCAAACGTTTAGGAATTGGCGAGCAGATCCATTTTCCTTCACAGTGTATTAATGACCTTCTCGCAGCTATTTACAATCGAGCTGAGGGCTTTCATTTATCCTTCCCGCTATGAAGGTTTTGGCATTCCAATTATCGAAGCCATACAAAGCGGACTTCAGTCGTAGCTGCATAGGGTAGTTGTTTGGAGGAAGCGGGGGTCAGATTGCCTTTATGTAGATCCAGACGATGTCGACGGCAATGCATGCTGCAATCCTTTCAGCGATAGAAAACCGTGAGAAATGGTCAGCAAGAGCCAACGCTACGTAAAACGAGTTCGAAAAATCAAGATGTAGCCTCTCAGATTCTTGAAGTGTATAATACAGGTATAAAGCATCATCCCCAAGCCCTTTTTCTTATCGCAAAGAGCTTTGGGGATGAGGTTTTCTTCCCTTTTTCTGTTGCTATGTTACCGCTTTAGCACCAATCGTGCGAACGCTTAGCACCAATCGATGCGAACACTCCGCACCATGTGTGCGGACGCTTACTTCTCATTTGTGCGAATGCCTAATACGAATCTTGCAAACCATTAACACCCATCACTTAACACCTAACATCTCACCCCGCAAAACCATTATCACCCTGCATTCAACACCTATCACCAATCCTGCCAACCATCAACACTCAACACCCATCACCTAACACCCATCACCCTCTTTTTCCCTTTCACGAATACAGTCGGATAAAACGAAGTTGATAGGGACTACTATCACCATCACAAGGATAGGCGACCATTTTGCGACTTACTAGCAGAGGAGAGATGGAGCAGTCCGATCTCTAAAAGATAGTTGAGAACGTGACTACCGGCAAAAGCCTGCAACATTGCTCTTTGACGGCTTTCCCTAAGTAAAGTAGGTAGTAAGTCCCGTAATTGCAAAGAAGACCTACGCCATAACCAGCGGTATAAGCAATGGTTGTATTCGTAAAGCAACAGACAAAGGCAATGAGATACCATACTGAATAAGCGAACAGATGGTACCCGTTGTCCAAAACGGAACAGTCGCCAGCAGTCTTTCTGCCACGATGCCAAAGCTCTTTAATGCGTATCGCCATGCGAAGGATTAATCGAGTATTTGACTGATGTTATAAAGCGGACGCTGTTTACCTCTTCATATATTTTGGCATGTAAAACTCCCTGCACCGATTGAAATCATCAGCATTGCACCCACGATCCAGATACTAAGAATGAGTGAAGCGAGCCTGCCACCTCTGTATGGTTGATGAAAGCATGGATGACATAGACACCTATACACATGCTGATAAGCAAGAAGGCAATACCAAGATAGATGACATAATAGATAGGTTTCACAGAGAATGACGTGATACCATCCAATGCCAAGCTAAGCATCTTGCGCAAAGTGTACTTTTAGAAGTACCCATGCTTTACGCTCGCTAAATGCGGTCGTCAACCGTTGTTGATTTTAGTCCGATAGAAGGATGAGTCCACGTAAATAGAGTTTACGTTCCTTGTATTCAAGAGAGCATATTCAATGCTTTACGGCTCATCAATCGGAAGTCTGCATGATTGAAGATACTGTTCACGCCCATCTTCTCTTGTAGATGATAGAACGCTTGTGCAGACATACGCTTCAAGATTGGGTCAGCTTTGCGAGAAACCTTCACTCCATAGACAATCTCATTACCTTCTTCAAAAGGCATCAACCATCTGTGGAATACATTTCTGATAGTCATCTTGCAGGTCGGCATCAGAGTGTGATAACAGCATCTGCCCCAGTCCTTTTGCTGTCATCATTTCCTGCCATAATCGCATTCTGATGTCCCACGTTATGGGCAAGATTGATACCCTTTATACGTGGATGTCTGCTTGTGGAGCTGTTGATGATTTCCATGTTCGGTCACGGCTTCCGTCATTGACAAACACAATCAATCGGTCATCGAAATCTTCCTGACTGAGTGAGTTCGTCGAATAGCTCCATGAGCTGTGCTGCTGACTGTTCTAAAACCTCTTCCTCGTTGTAGCATGGAGACCGTTGCAAGTTTTATCATATCTTTTATTCTGCCTGTTGGGGATGTTTCTTAGGAAATTCTCGGTTCCTGCTGCTCTGCTATTCAGCGCAGGCGTGTACTATTTCTTCTGTCGGTTGACGAAAGTCATACATAGTAATAAACTCCTGTCTGTCTGCTTTCATTGCTTTGATAAAGCGGTCGAGCTCGCTGTTCTAATTCGTGTCCACTGTGGTTCTTGATGATGAAGGTATCTTGAACTCTGGATGTGACTTGAGGTCATAGAACTCCCATGGGTGAAATAAGTCACAAAGTAGCCATCATGCGCGCAGTACCTGCCGTACCAAACGAGATAGAACCACTCCTGGGAAGTTGTGTAGTAGACAACCAAAAAGAGTGGGATACGTAGGTGTGGACTAACATGGCAGGTATCTCGTGCACTCTTCCCTCATAAACCATGTACGTGGGAGTGGTGAGGTGCATATATCGACTACAGTATAAAAGCAGGATTCAAAGAAGAGTTATAAAGGTAGCCAGCCTTCTCAATATCCTCATCTGATACGGGGACATACGTGGCTGACGATAGCCCGGCAACCTTAACACCGGTGATGCGTTCGATGATTTCCTTGAGAGCGGAAAAACGTCCTCCAGGCTTGCGGTTGCCAGTGATCAACACCATGACAAAGCGATCTCATGGCCTTCGTTCTTTATGCGCTCCATGACCTCTGAAACAGTTCTGCAAAAGTTACCTGTGCAGAAGAAAGGTGGCACAGACATTGTTTGCCTTCAGTATGTCGAGGATGCTGATTCGTACCTTCTACGGATACCTTCATACCCTCTTCAATTGAGAAGTCTCACCCCCATGTTCACGTGGTACATCAAACTCTTCCGTATCGAAACTTAGTAATATCATTTCTCTTCTGTTTCTTTATTTGTCCGGTTTCTTCATCAAAAGAAAAGCTATTCTACAAATCCTTTTCCTTCTTGCATATAACTTTCATTTTGTCGAGTATTGCAAAAGTTACAACAAAACTCTGATATTACTTGTATAATAAGGTGTTGATTTGGGGCTATTAACCATCAATAATTGGGCAGAAGAGGCTAATAATAGATTCAGAAGAACTTAATAAAAACATTATTGCCTTTGTACTTATAATAAACGACTAGAGTACTGATTGCTACCAACGTCATCAAAAGTGAAGTTTAGCCCAATCTATGGAGAAACTATTGTTAGCATCAATGATTTTCCAGTCTCTGTAAGCGAATACTCTACAGTGGAGGGACAACAGGATAGACTTCACGATGGACGAGGTTATACTGCTCTAAGTTCTTTAGTGTAGCTGAGAGCATCTTTTGTGAGCAGTCTGTCATGTGTTGATGAAGTTCACTGAAGCGCAACACTCCCGTCTCGCTGTTATGAATAGTAAATAGAACGAGCATTGACCATTTGTCACCAAAACGGCTGATGACCTGTCGTATGGGGCAAGCTAAATAAGAAGGGTTTATATTCTTTTCTGTCATTACGATGAAACTTTTTGTGTCACAAAATTAAGAAAAAGTACATCAGCTATACCATTGTAGATGTTTAATGTTTGTTAAAGTCGAATTTGATGAGGCTGATATACCCATTCCTACCATTTGGTAAGTATGAAACATAAAAGTGCCTTCTTGTAGTAATGGGAAAATTGATATACCTTTGCACTCGGAAACAAGAACTAATAGCAAGTGCTTGAGGATAAAATAAACAACAATAAAATAAAAATAGACGATTATGAAGAATGTATTATTGATTGGAGCAACTGGTTTGTAGGTTCAGCAGTATTAGACGAGTTATTAGAGCGTGGTCATAAGGTTACAGCAGTAGTTCGCAACGCTGCAAAACTACCACAGAACGAACTTCTCACAGGCGTTGAGCAGGATGTTAGCGATGTAGAAGCTATCGCAAAACTGGCAGAAGGTAAGGATGCTGTTATCTCTGCTTACAATCCAAGATGGATGAATCCTGAGATTGAGAAACTCATCACTGAGAACTATCCTAAGATTCTTGAAGCAGCAAAGAAGAGTGGTGTTGAACGCTTGCTTATCGTTGGTGGTGCTGGTACTTTGTTCTGCGCTCCAGGCTTGAGATTGGTTGACTCTGGTGCACTCTGCAGAGATTATGGGTGGTGTGCGTCCACTTGGCGACTTCTATCTCAACACCTTGACCAATGAAGACAGTATTGATTGGGTATTCTTCTCACCTGCAGGTGTTTTAGATGAGGAGGGTAAGAAGACTGGTAACTACCGTTTGGGTAAGGATGACTTGATTGTTGATGCTGGGAGGGTAACAGCCATATCTCTGTACAAGACTATGCTGATGCTTTGGTAAACGAGTTGGAGAAGCCTGACACCACAAGGAACGTTTCACTGTGGATACTAAACAGGTATGGAACAAGCATTAGATTTCCTAAGAAATCACAAAGAGGTTGCCTTTGCCACAAGCGAGGGCAATCGTCCTAAGGTACGTCTTTTCCAGATTATGGGTCAAGAGTCTACAACGCTTTACTTTGCTACATCACCCCAAAAGGCTGTTTACAAGCAGCTACAAAAGAGAATCCATACGTTGAGATTCTGGCTATGGATGGGCAGATAAGTAGTGCGTTGTACTGGCAAAAGTAGTTTCGAATTAGAAGAAGAAAAGAAGCAATGGATTTACGAGAATAATCCTGTTCTGTCTCGTTTTTACAGCACTTACGACGGTTTAGCTTACTTTTCTCCTGTTGGAAGAAATTGATTACTATGATCTGCGCCTCTACACCACCTCTTTTTCCGACACTTCAATCTTATTGAACATACGGAAGGTGAAGGCTTTGTAGGTGAAAGATTTTTCAAAAGAAAGGATAATTATGAATAGACTAAAGAACATTGACAATGCTATCAATATTCTGCTTTCTGGATACGGAAAGCAGACTGGGCTATCCCCGATACCTTACCACTCAAACAACGTTTGATGCGTGCGTTGATGAATGTTCGGCAGCCTATCAAACCTTCACAAGAACTTATCGACGCGCAAGACAAAGAACTGGTAAGGCAGAGAGAAGAAAAAGGTATCGTAGAAATAAAGCAGGAGGGAATACACTTATGGCAAAGGGAGATATAACCCGATTGAAGGTAGATGTATCGTAAATGCAGCCAACAGCCAAATGCTTGGTTGCTTTCTCCCCTTACATGCTTGTATTGATAACGCCAGTACATTCGGCTGCGGGCATTCAACTTCGTTGTGCCTGCAATGAGCTGATGCAAGCGCAAGGACACGAAGAAGGCACTGGGCAAGCAAAGATAACACCGGGGTTCAACCTTCCTGCGCGTTATGTCATTCATACTGTTGGACCAATCATTTCCCGACGGAAAGCCGACAAAGGAACAAGAAGAACAACTTGCATCTCTGTTACCGCTCATCACTCAAACTCGCTGAAGAGAACGCCTTGGAAAGTATTGCCTTCTGTTGTATCTCTACGGGAGTGTTCAATTTCCCACAAGAACTGGCTGCCAAGATTATAGCTAAAAGACTGTCAAAGACTCATCTGAGACAGCACATAAAAGACTATAGTATTTAATGTTTTCAAAGATGATGATTATGCCATATACAAACAACTTATCTGAACGTATCGAAGAAGTACGCCACCTTATTGATGAGGCTGACTATGTATTGATTGGTGCAGGGGCAGGATTGTCAGCTGCTGCAGGACTTGGACGATTCTGGAAAAAGAATTTGAAAAGGAATTCCAGCCATGGATAGAACGCTATGGATTCACTGACCTCTACACCTCTTCTTTCTACCCTTTTAAGACCGAAGAGGAACGTTAGACGTACTGGGCCAAAGCATATATGGTTCTTACGTTTCAAACCGCAAGGAACAGAATTATACCGCACTTTGTTGAAAGTCGTTGAACGGAAAGATTATTTTGTAATAACAACTAATGTCGATGCTCAGTTTGAGAAGTCGGGTTTCGACTGTAAAAAGATATTTGCAACACAAGGAGATTTTGGCTATCTGCAAGCAAGAAGCGGTTCGCCAAAGACACTTGTCTTCAATGAGGAATGGGTGAAAAAGGCTTTGAAAAGCATTGATGACTGCAGAATACCTACCGAACTTATTCCGCATCATCCACAGACAGGAGAACTGATGAGCCCTAATCTGCGTTTTGATGACAGCTTTGTTGAGGATGAACAATGGGAGCAGCAAGCAGCAGCCTATCAATCCTTTGTAAAAAGGCGTGGAATAAAAAACTTGTTCTGATAGAACTTGGTGTAGGCTTTAATACTCCTTCTATTATTCGTTTCCCTTTTTGAAGAGATGGCAGCCCACAATCCTAACGTTTCTCTCATACGCTTCAATCGTGATTATCCACAATTGTCATTACAGAATATAAACCATTATATACCTTACAGAGGATATACAGACTATCTTAAAGAGGCTTTTAACTGTTCTTCCGTTAAATTCATAGATTAGAAATAGAATAAAGAGTTATCTACATGCAGGGTATTACTATCCCAAATCAGATGGTCTTCACAAGGGATAAAACTACAAAATAAAATGCAAATAGATACTATGTCTCATCCGTATTCTACCACCAACTTATTCTTATATTATGGAAGTTTGTAAACTATTTTTATGTGGTTCAAAAACCAATATATGCTCTTTTTGGCTTCTAAAGACGCCTAATTGGCTCGCAAAAGATGCCCCTTTAAGACGCTTACTAACGCCCTTTTGAAGTCCACTACAGCCTTTCTTATATCGCTTTATAACTAACTGATTTCATGTTTGTTACAAACCTACTTTCTGTGTGTGTATTTATCATTATTTACTGATGTTTTATTTGAAAGTATGTAATGATTTTTCAAAAACGCTATCTGAATCTTTTGAGTAGTATTAAAAGAGAAAAGGTTTTCTCTGCCAGAGGATGATAATGGAATAGACAGTTTAGGGGTGTTGGGATGTTGGCTGATGGGTGTTGATGGTGTGAGTTTAGGGTGTTAGTGTTGGCTGATGGGTGTTGATGGTGAGTTTATGGGTGTTGGCTAATGGGTGATGGGTGTTGATGGTGTGAGTTTAGTGTTGGGTAATGGTGATGGGTGTTGATGGTGTGAACTTAGAGTGTTGGGCAATGGGTGATGGGTGTTGATGGTGGAGTTTAGGGGTGTTGGGTAATGGGTGATAGGGTGTTGATGGTGTGAATTTAGGGTGTGTGATGTTGGCTGATGGGTGTTGATGAAATGCTTGGGTAGTTGATAAAGATAGTCAACAATATGAGTTGGTATTTTATATGCTTTTACTGTCTCTTTAAATGATTGAGGGTTGATTTCTGGATGCTTTTTACTCAAGATATAAAAATACCTTAACTCAGCAGCATCAAAATTTAGGAGAACTCCAGCGTCTGAGAAACAAAGTCTCAAAACACTTGGATATGCAGAAATTTCACCTATCTTAGTGCTACAAACATAACAAAGTAAGCAAAAACTGACATGACAAAGGTAGCAATTAAAAACGAGAATATCACTTCTTTTCGGTGGAATTTATCATATTATGGACGTTTTCTCAAAGTTGCTTTTGAAAAACTTACCGAATCTGTATTGGGCAAACGTGGAAGTAGTGGCAAAGCATCTCAGCCGTGAAGTATTTTTCGGCCTTCTTCTTCAGCTACCTTTGTGGTGGAGAATGCCTTGAGGACATCAATGCGCTTACTGGGCAGTTCAAAGCAGAGACCCAATACGCTATTACCCAGTGCCGATACTGTGGGGCGCGGACTAAAGGAGCTTGCCGAGAAAAATGTTGTCTATAAGAGCGAGACCTCCGACAAGTCGTATAGTTTCAACACGGCAGAAAAGTTGAATACCTTACTTTACGAATGATACGGAGGATGGGGCTTATAAAGGTGGGTAGCCATGTTGACTTAGACTTTGATCACCAGTTTGTTCCAGCCCACTGCTCGATGCAAAGTATTCTACAAGCAGGATTGGCTATTTCTGATTTGGGCTTCGCATTGGGGAATCATAGTCGGAGGTGAGAATCGTGACGGAAACACCAATGTGAAATTCCATCAGGAGGACACGCTCCGTCTCATTATGGACCGTGTGACCTCCGAGTTTGGTGTCGTGATAGAGCGTTTCCGTGCCGACTGCGGGTCGTTTTCAAAGGAAATCATCCAAACCGTAGAGCAGCGTTGCAACACGTTCTATATACGTGCTGCCAACTGATGCTGCCGATGCGAGGACTTCCACCAGCTGAAAGAATGGAAGAGCATTGAAGTTGGTTATGAGATGCGATGTCACATCCGTCAGCATGGACGACCTCATCGAAGGAAAGTCCTACAGGCTTGTCGTATAGCGTAGTCCTTGAAAAGACAAGGATGGTAGGGAGCAGACGGATATGTTCGGAGGATATACCTATCGCTGTGATCCTCACTAATGACTCGGGTGTCAACTGAGAAAGACATCATTACATTTTACAATAAACGGGGAGTGAAAAGAACTTCGACATACAGAACAATGACTTCTGGCTGGGCACATCTGCCCTTTTCCTTTATGTTGAGAACATGGTGTTCATGATGGTTACCGCCATGCTGAAGAACTCTATCTCTATCTCGTCCGTCGTATCAGCGAAAAGGTTAGTCATTGAAAAAGACAAGCAGATTGAAAGCCTTTATCCTGCATTTTGTCAGTGTGCAAAAGGAAATGGGTGCGCACAGGAAGGCAGAACGTTCTAAACCTTTATACCAATAAAAGCATACTACTCTGAAATTTTTCCTTGAATAAACAGCATTTCTTTGTGGCATTCATTTTCCCATTGGCTTGGGTGATTTTATGCGCCTGTAAGGGCTAATACCAGTCTAGGTCGCTTCCTATCACATGTAGAGACAAAAGACACCTCAACACAATACTCATCTCACAAGAAAAGTGCTAGGAATTGAGGTTTATAAAGAAAAACTTTTTCATAAAAATCATTTTTCAAGATCGTTATTTTTACTTTCAAAACTTGTTTTATCAGAATATTATTGTTAGTTTTGCACAGAATAATACATATATAGATTATGTGTAAAACACTACTGGTAAGGTGATTGATAATGATAATTGATGTTATTTTATCGTAATAGGAAACGTCTTTGTAGTATATTTATATCATCTTTGCAGCCGTAAAACCATAGAAAAATATGAACGTTAGTAAGTTAATCTTTACTTTAGGTATGATGACTCATTGCCATAACTGCACATGGTCAGACATCAACAATTTCCCAGTGTATTGCTCGATTCTCTTACCCATGAGGGTGAGCCTTATGCCACTATCAGAGTCTACAAAGGTAAGAAAAGGGAGAGACACCAGTGGCTATGTCGGTGACAGCAAAGGACGGAAAGTTCTCTCAAAAGGTAACAGGACAGGGCAGTTATTTCGTTTCTTTTTACTTCAATGGGACGTAAGGAAATTCTGCGTAAAGTACAACTTACGGCGACAGGGTGGTACTTATCGACCTCGGACAGCTTCTTGTACAGGACGATACAAAGCAGTTGAAAGATGTCGAGGTTGTAGCACAGAAGCCACTTGTAAAAATGGAAACCGACAAGATGACCTACGATGTACAAAGCGACAATGATGTCAAGACAAATACCGTACTTGATATGTTACGTGAAAGGTTCCGATGGTAACAGTGGATGGACAGGATAACATCACCGTCAACGGACAAGGTTCCTTCAAGGGTCTATGCAGACGGAAAAACCTAACGTAATGTTCTCTTCCAATCCCTCACAGATATTCAAGGCGATGCCTGCTTCGGCTGTAAAATCTATCGAAGTAGTTGACTAATCCCGTGCAAAATATGATGCAGAAGGAGTCGGTGGTGCTGCTGAATATCATCATGAACACTGGTGATGGAAAGAGCAGAAACGAAGATGAATGGATATAATGGCAGTGTAGCCACCATGAGCAACAAAGGGATGACGTGGCTCAACCTCTTGAGCGGACAGCAAGGAAAGCTCACCTACAGTGCTAACTGTCATGGGAACGAAATTCAAGTCAGACGGAACAGAAACCGAAATGCGCCGTATCATCTGATGGGTCACGTATGGACTATTGGCAGAGGGCAATACAAAATCACTTTTACGATGGCTAACATCAGTTTAGGGCTATGAACTCGATTCGGTGAGTAATATTGGTGCTACGTCTGGTTTGACTGGTTACACGATGAAGAACGATGGTCATCCTACGACAACTTTTTCTCGGTGGAGCTATGGAACTGGTTTCACGTATGGCAACGAGATGACGATGGAGAATAAAAACAAGTCATTTAATGGAAGTGTAGACTATCAACGCTTTAATAAAGAACGTACAAGCAGCCTAACACTAAGTTATCTCTTCACAACTTCCCCTGCGGAGAACAATAACCGACGTATTTATGATGCTTTGCCAGCAGGTGTGACAATTCCTTTATCAGATCTTTATTCTGCGGCTAAGACACGCGGAACAGAACATACAGTGCAGGTTGACTTCACAACACCATTAGGAAAAAAACAAACGTTGAGTACTGGTTTAAAGTTTATCTCTCATCGTAACTCATCTGACTCGAAGTTTTATGATATCATAGGCGGTACAGAAGTCTATAATGCAGCCAACAGTGTGAACTATAAGAATACACTGAGTATCTTGGCTGAATATGCAGAGTACAGTGCAACTATGGGTAAGTTTGGAGCAAAGGCTGGTTTGCGTTATAGAGCACACGTGGGAGAAGGTGAACTTTATCGTTGGTTCTGGTTCCGACTTCAAGAAGAATTATGGAAGTCTTGTACCCTCTGCCAGCTTCAGTTATAACATCTCTGGTGGTGTCAACTTAGGCTTGAATTACAACATGCGCATCAGCCGCCCGGGCGTTAGTTACCTCAACCCATATATTGATCGTTCTAACCCAACGGTCTTGAGTTATGGTAATCCAGACCTGTCGGGTTGAGAAGAGCCACAACGTTAGCTTAGTATTCAGTCTACTTTACACCGAAGTTTATGATGGAACATGACACTTGGTGAGGCTTTTTGCAACAACCAAAATTGAGCTAGTATCGTTTATGAACGGAACTGTATTGAATCACTCTACGGCAATATTGTACGTAGCCGTTGGACCAATTTCAGCATCTTTACGAACTATGCTGTCACCCTAAGACACGTATCATGCTCAATGGAAGCTTTGATTATGGAGATATCCGTTCCCAGCAGTTGGGCGAATACAACCACGGCTGGCAAGCAAGTGTATTCTTAAGTGTACAGCAAACCTTTCCATGGAAGATAAATTGAGTGTTGCTTTATGGGTGACTGACAAAGAAATACTTATTGTAGGGACATAATGGAGGTCTTTTAATATGTTCACATCAACTCTCAAAGAGTTTTCATGCCACAAGCTGCTCAAGCTTTCAGTTTGATGTACTTTTGTCTTTGACTGGAAAGATGCACATCGCTAATGCAGCCATGGTACAGGCTAACTTTGAGAATCACATGAACATCACGATTCCAGCACAAACTACGTGCATTGACCATCACTGAATTTCGGAAATACGTTGAAGCAGTTCCAAACACACAAGAGTAATATTTCTCAAATGACTTCCAGAGAAGAAGAAGAATGGATCAGCAAATGAACGGTATAGGAATGGGTTCTGGTGGTGGCATGTAATGCAACTTATATCCATGAAGAAAGATATTTCTTTTCAGTAGCGAGTACAAAGCTCCTCGAACGCAAATGATCATCACATAAAAGACATCAAGAAGGCGCTACCTTGGATACTGTCCAATCTCTCAGCGGACTGTAAAGGTAAGAACAGAAATAGTGCTCACTTCCTAACGACAATACTTGTGTCGCCGTGAAGTGGCAGCATGGTCGGTATTTTACACCTGATATTGGAGGGTTATAAGCGCCTGCTCTGCTCGAATATTTAAAATGGATTGTCTCTGTCCACAACAGTTACGTCTTTTCCTCTTCTGGTGCAAGCAAGTGGTCTTGTTTTCCTCACCTTTAACCTCCCAAATTTTCGCTGGTTTCTTAAGCATTTCCATGAAAGTAGGCATAATGCTTTTTGTGCTTTTTATCTCTTCTCAATCTGTTGGTTGACAGCAGCATCACAGGTAGGTGCTTGGACATTTCCACGGATAACGCCATAGAGCAAATAGGGAAGCCGTCTCATTACTCATCATAGCAAGTTTCAACTGCAAAGTATTATCTCATGGCAATGAGCACTGATGTATGAGAATAGTCATCACGGGCACACCATTCTCTCCAATCTTAACAACTTTCAAGCCGAAACCTTTCTTTGTACAAGTCCATACTCATTGTTGGGCACCAAAGACTGCTTTTGTTCTGCCATGTTTAACGTAGATAGAGTTTCTCTTTCACCTGCAGAGTAGTATAAACAGAGCTGTGACAACCATCATTAAAGATGACACAGTTCTGCGTATCTCACACATCGGCAGCTCTCATGCTGATAAGCAGCCTTCAGGATATCGATTGTCCTCAGTATTGTCGCGTGGCAACACTACGCGCGTAGAAGTTACCGCAGAGCGCCAAAACAAAGCTCTGCTGGACGGAATGGGCTTCTGGTCGCACCGTAAGGACTTGACTTAGGAGACGAAGCCACGTGGACCGGCTGGTGAATACCGTCCCTTTGTTAAGCCACATAGATACGGTTGTCCGCAGCATCACATTCAGGTCCACATTACGACGCATGGTGCTTTGGATAAAGCGGGTTACCACCGATTAGCAAGAGCACCACCATCGTGCCCGATACCCGCCAGGATGGTAAGCGTTCGGATTGGCTACCTTGTCACCAGTAGAGAGACAGTAGCTGCACGATCTCATGAATGGTCTGGCATTGCGTATGTAAGTTAGCATAATATGGTAATCGGCTCGGAACATCCAACACCACTCGATAACGGCTGCTTCACGAGGTGGAACATCTCACTCTGCCATCGCTTTCTGCAAACTGGCAAGGAAGAAATGGTCACCACAGCGTGACACCAACGTGGCTGTCCCTTCTTCAAAATCTTTGTGCTGTGCATTGATTCACATGACTTTTATTTAATTCAAAATTCACCGTTTGTAAATTCAAAAATTCAGAATTATGATTACTTCTATTTGTCATGAACTATCATAAGCAACTTGTCAACCCATCAACTTGTGTCGCTGCGTTATTACAAGCAATTTGTCTACCTCGTAAAACTCGTCAACTTGTCAACTCGTCTACTCGCTTATTCAAAGTATTTTCGTATAGAAAGTACCATTCTTCCTTTTGGTAATGGAGCCTTAAGAGCTTTTCAAAGGTTGACACCAATTCAGTGACAACGAATGGCCGTCCTTAACTTGGTTATACTGATATGGAGCGAAAATGGCTGGATACGGATACGAAGGAGGGCAGCAAGCTGTCCAAGACTCTGTTCTGCAAACAACAACTCTCTTGTAACGACTAAGCACCTCTGCAGGTACTCTTTGGCAATGGGTTTACATACTTAAACTGCGCCAGACAACCTTATGCTCCCTTCTTGCGCAATTCTTTCATTTCAGTGAGAATAGAGTGACCATACGTACTTCCGAAGCCAACAATGAGCAAATCGGCATCCTCTCTCACCCAAACCTTCAAATCAGGCACAGGAATGAGCGACCTCTTTTCCCAACGGATATGATCCATCTTGTCATGGTTCTCTGGATCGGTTGAGATAGCACCTGTCTCGCCGTCTTTCTCAAAGCCACCAGGATGTGTGTATAGCCTTCCGTACCGAATAGCCCAGTAACGTGCCAATGTCTTAGGTCACGTTTGTATGGAGGTACTATACTTGGTCTCTGACGTAGTGAGGATGAATTTCTGGCAACTCTTCGATATTAGAAGTTTCGCAGAAGAGCCGACTAGCAATGAAAAAGCATCGGTGAAGTACCAACTAGGTGCCATGTGTTCCAATGCTATCTTTACAAGCACCGAGGCTGCATCGAAGCAATCAGTAGGACTTGTAGCTGCACACAGGGCATTGACTCTCACCATTACGACTCATAAAGACCTGCAAAGGTCGGTCTGTCTCGCTCTTAGTAGGCACACGGTGATGGACCCACCACGTTGTACGTCAATGTCAATGCCAATGGAAGCTCGTCGATAGCGCAAGGTCTATTGCCTCACTCTTCGAAACAGATACCGGGACCAGAGGTTGAAGTAGCGCTCAAGGCACCAGCGAAAGCTGCACCACTAGCCGATGCACAACTCTGCAATCTCGTCTTCACACCGTACGGTTGTCACACCCATTGACTTATGTTTCGCCAGCACTCGTAAGATATCTGTTGCAGGGAGTGATAGATAAGAACTCCAAGAAAGACGACAATCCAGCACGTTCTGCCGCTGCCATCAATCCGGTAGGTTGTAGCCCACTACCTGTAATATCCATGTAACGTCCAGTTCCTTCACTTTTGACTCAATACGATAGGTATTAGGAACAGAGGCATGTGCGTTACGACCATAGTCATATCCTGCACGTACCACCCTAATATTCGTCCCTCAGCAATGGCTGCCGGTTTCTTCTTAAACTTTGTCTCAAGATAGTTTATTAATCAACTCCAAGTCGCGATTAAAAAGCCAGCGACCAGACCGAGGGCAAACATATTACGGCACTTTCAACATAGACTGTTATCCATGCGCCTGTATCAGCCAAACAGTCCTTCACCATCTTTGTTATCGGACAAAGTTTCTCACCACACGATCAGGGCAGTACCCATCTCGCCTAAATAGTCATCACTGCGAAATTCCAGCCTTCTGGAAGGTCCCTGACTGAATGAATCAGTATCGATAATAATCGTACTGTTAGGTTTCTGTGTTTGTACTGCATCTTTAACGCAGCATCATTGCCACGAGAACGTCACAGAGGTCACCGTGTGTACAACGTGCCCGAACCAATATGAACTTGGAATCACTCACACCAGTTAAAGGAGCTTTTGCGGGCACGGATCTGCTGGATAGTTCTGGGGAACGTAGATACACCATTGCCGACAGAAGCCGGCATGGTTGTAAAACATGTTACCCGCAAGCTGCATACCATCACCTGAGTCACCAGAAAAGTGCCTACACACCACTGTCGAGTTCTTCACTTCGATTTGTTCTTCCATAGATTAGTTTTCTGTTTATGTTAGTAAATCGTTTCTGTATTTTTACACTGACCACCAAGTCATGGCTATATTTGACAAACTTTCGCCGTTAGCAACATAGATTCCCTTAGACAATTCATTCGCATCTCGTCCCCCACCTTAGCACCCTGCAACGAATAGATTTCGTTGCTTTTCCTTGCTTTCTTGAACTCTTTCGTCATCGAACACTGACACCCAATGGAATATGTCTTCTGATAGACGCGTATCCAGTCAATACGCATCTCACAGGGTATATGATTCTCATTAGTTTTTCGCCCACGAACCATTGCCCACAGACCGATTGAGAATCGGTAGAAATTGGACTTATCAAACGGCCATTGCTCTTTGACTATCATTCTGTTTTCTTATATTGAAACACGCTGCTACATCGGCAAAGAATGTCAGCACGTCTCTCTTCCTACCTACCGCATGGGTGTATCAACGATTCATTGGCACAAAAGATTGCCTGAGTGTAGCTCATTTCTATGACTCTGAGTCCACGCAGAGTGTACTGTTGCATAACAACGCTGCTCATTATCAATCTGCTCAAAGATATCAATCTCACCGCCTTTCGGCCATCCCAAGTTCGTCTTAGGCATCATCCAAATAGCTGGGAAATTACCAATAAAAGGATTGACCAACGCCCGACACACACGACCAAATCGGGCAAAAGCTCTGACTGATCTCAATACCACCTGTAAGCATTGGCACATTGTCTTTTGACTTATCAGGGTTAGGAATGGCACGCAGAACGAGATTGCCATCCTTTATAAAAGCGACTTCAGGAGAATTGCTCAAATATCGCGCCCATGTTACTTTTGGACGTCGAGTACAGTATCTCCACACCTTAGCATCAGGCAACGTTCCGTCTGTCTATTAAACTCATCTCTAAAGACAAAGCATATATTCAGGACTGTATGCGTTTCCTCATCAGCAGCCAACGCCCCTACTCCTGTGCCGAGTTAGCGAGTTGTGCAAATGATGCTGTGGAGAACAATGCCATTGTTAACACCTGCAAGTATTCTCTTTTGTTGTCTCTTCTTTTGTAACATATTTTCACAAGATATCATCCAAGAGATATTATCAGAGAAATGTAGAATCAACCTGTATAATAGATGCTTACAGAAAGATTCTCTGACAAATTATAGTTTACTTTTTTCCCACGTTGCTTTCTCGACTTTCCCTTTCAGATTATCTTTTGCTTTACGTTAGTGTATTCTGGAGGACAAAAGTGAAATATTATTGAGAAAACAAAATCTTTTGAGGAGAAAAATATATTTTTGTATCTTACGAGTAAAAAGCATCAAGATTTTAATTATATATACTAAAGTTTCCCACCCTCTATTTCATGGGTATTTTGTAGCTAAATTGGCTTTTGTGAATGCTCATGAACATGACCATCATTCGATAATAGCAGTTGCATCCAGTGCTGAGAAGATGGTAGATAATCTTCTTAGTGTATCGTCTCACCATTATGCGAAAAGACGAATGGAAAGAATCAGTTGAACAGTGGAGATACCATCGTGTTTTCTAAAGAAAGTCTCATAGTGTAGACGTCCAAGACCAAGTTTTGATAATTTCTTCAAATCATTTCTGCTGAAGGACAGCTATTCCACGTGAGTGAATTACGTCACTGGTACGACACAGGAATAGCTGTCCTTCGTTATTTATATTTATTAGGTAGAAAAAGTATCTACCACTGATCTCACGCTAATATTAGCGGATTGCTATAGACAGAATTTGAAGATTGAAGAGCCTATACTCTATCGATCAGTTTCCACGTAACACCATCCTTGGTATCCTTAACTTGGAAGCCTGCATCAGCGAGGGCATCGCGAATCTGATCGCTAACAGCTCCAGTTCTTCTCTGCTTTTGCCTTTTGCACGAAGGTCGAGAACCATATCAACCACCCATAGCATAAGCCTCACGTGCATCGTTAGTTTGCCCTCGCTCATTCTGAAGACCGAGAATATCGAAGGCAAAGAGCTGCATTGCCTCTGTAAGTTCCTTGAGGTCGTCAGCTGATATCTGTGCCTTATGATCAATAAGAATGTTCACCATGGGCAGGGCTTCAAAGAGAGTTGAGATAACGCAGGCGTCATCAGGTCGTCATTCATTGCATCATAGCACCCTTGACGGAAGCCAGTAACAAACTTCTTTAGTATTCTCATCTGATGCAGCAGCAGTCTGAATGCGTACGCAAATCTTCAATATGATTCATCAAACGCTCATATCCCCTTCCTCAGCAGCCAGCGTGCTGCCTCGTTAGAGAAGTCTATCAAATGTGCCACGATGGTGAGCAGAGAGATAAAGAAACGGATCGTCATTGGCGGAAAGTGGCTCGTGCGAGAAGTTCATGATTGCCAGTAAAGAGGGCTGCTTCAAGCGTAATGAGGATGCCTTAGCGACTTGGCCTATCTTCTGTCCATTGATGCAATCATGTTGTAGTGCGTCAGCCACTTCCACCCATTTCATCACCTTGGCAGCCACGAGCTGTGCAGTCTCGCACTCGTGGTGAGGAAGATGAGTGTCCTTACCGCCACCCATGAATATCAGTGGTCACCCAAATGCTTGCGACCCATTGCTGTACACCTCGCAGTGCGCGGCTACTTCATCGCTCCAGGAGATGGCCAACGCATGATTATGCTCTGCGCATACGTGCACGTTTCCAAAAGCAAAAGTCAATCGAGTTACGCTTTCTCACCAACACCTGCCAACTCACGAGAATTGTTTACATCATGTCAGTGATGTTACGACCAGAAAGAACACCATAGTGGTGGTTTATCAGTGTCCTCTACATCAAAGTGATGCTTCTGGTTAGCTTATAGGCTTAGACGCCTTGGCGAGAATCTCGCTACTAACCTCTTCCTGCTCGCAGCAATATGAGCCTGTGCTACGTGGCTCAATACTTGCGTGAGAAACGTTGAGAGAACGCATAGCATCGTGGTAACGGTTGGTGTGAGTGCTGCAATCTCCATTGGCGCAACCGCCTCAAGACGTGCTCTTCTCCGATTTTCGTCGTCACCTTCGTCCAAGATCATGCTCAAATGACCAACGTCCGTGATGTTACGAACATAGCGAACCGCGTCCGTGTTTGTGATAGCGGAAAAGAATATCAGTTAGTGATAGCAGGACGATACGTGTCACGAGATCTGTGTGGATCGCCATAAACAGTTGGGGCCACAGACATACATATCTTCATCGTTAGGTGCTGCCGTCGTTTGGAAAGAGTTCCTTCGCCCACGATGCGGTGTATTGTGTATAATAACTAAAGTCTTGCATAATCCGTTGTTTATATCTTAATGATGCAAAATTACGAAAACTATTGCTCAGCTTCATGATGCGTCTCACATAGTATTTTACTTGCCCTTGCCTTTAACATGTCTTTGTCATGTTGTAAAGCGTCAAGTAATAAGTTCACATATCACCCTTATATGTCCAATACCGACAAAGATTGATCATTACAACAACCCCAACCATTGAAGGTCGTCCTATCAAAGAGTATAAAGGAAATTGTCACAGGAGAGTATCATTATCGGTGTTAACTTCCTAAAAGACTT